>Ga0209475_10001215_pt1 | contig 34562 bp, 22 predicted proteins | sample tdDd471_FD_187128 | JGI IMG/M metagenome (GOLD analysis project Ga0209475, IMG submission 187128) | Marine sediment microbial communities from the Atlantic coast under amendment with organic carbon and nitrate - tdDd47.1 (SPAdes)... | ecosystem: Environmental > Aquatic > Marine > Coastal >... | reverse complement strand
CACGAACGCATTCTTGTGCCCATTGTTGACAAGGTGGCGGAAATACTATATAAGGAACGCAATGCTGTTTTTATGAAGAAGCACTACAAGAAGAAAAGCTGACCCGCCCATACCGCATATGAGCAATCCCCGGACGAACGGTTTACGGATTCTACAGGTGTGAGGAGAAACCATGGCTTTTAAAATAACCCCGGTCAATGATTACGATGCCGCCTATCCCCGCAGGCGTCCCCGGATTCCCACGGCCCCTGCCGCCCCGCGGTTTTCCCTGTGGCGCTGGCTGGTGACGCTGGTAATGGGCCTGTTTATAAGCCTCTACACCGCTGCCTGCGGCGACGGCGATACCGATACCAACAGTGACGGCGATGTCACAGAGGAAACCGATGTCATCATCGACGGCGATCTGGACGACGATTACAACCCCTATTTGGGAACCTCTGATACCTATGATGACGACGACGGCTGGGATATGACCGAGGGAGATTATCATCCCATTGATTCGGACCCGGAACCGGAATGGGATGAACCCATGGGTATGGATGCCCCGATGGAATACGAAGAAGAAGAGACTGGTATTGATGATATCGACACCTGGGATATGACCGACGGTGATTATCATCCCACAGACCCGGACCCGGAAATGGGGCCCGAAGAAGAGACTGACCTCACTGACATTGACACCTGGGAACAGCCGGACAAGCCCGGCCCCGAGAGCGAAGAGCCTGATAGTATTGAAGACGAAGCAGAGTTTGAGTTTGAAGACGAGCTTGACGGGCTCACCGGACTGGTGGACCCCAACGCCGTTGTAAAAGGCCGCTGAGGTGCTGCCATGACATTTAAAATAACCCCGGTCAATGATTATGATGCCGCCTATCCCCGCAGGCGGCCCCGGATTCCCACGGCTCCTGCCGCGCCGCGGTTTTCCCTGTGGCGCTGGCTGGTTACTCTGGTGATGGGCATGTTTTTAAGCCTCTACACCGCTGCCTGCGATGACAGCAGCGACGATGACATTCAGGTTGACGGCGACAGCAGCGGCGACGGGGATGTCTCCGAATATATAGAAGACGATTTCTGGCTGGACGGGGTGCCGGATTACACTGACGGCGATCTGGATGACGATTTCGATGACAGTGTTTTGGATGAGTATGCCGGTCTTGCCGAGGTGGCCTGGGACTACCCGGACCCCGACCCGGAACCGGAACCGGAAGAAGAGACTGCTATCGATGATATCGACACCTGGGATATGACCGATGGCGATTATCATCCCACGGACCCGGACCCGGAAATGGGGCCCGAAGAAGAGAGCGACATCACAGACATCGACACCTGGGAGCAGCCGGACAAGCCCGGCCCCGAGAGTGACCTGGAGCCTCTGCCGGAAGATGAACCGGAAATCGACGAAGAGGAATACATGATTGACGGCGGCATCGGCCTGTATCGGGCGGAGAAGTAGGGGTTCAAGAGATAGATACATGGGGATTGCCTTTGCATGGTTTAGGGGCTATACTGCTGCATAACAGCAGGAGGCAACATGCGATTTTCCATTCAACGGGTGCAGGGCTACCGGCCGGGATATCCCGGCGGCACAGCGGACAGACAAGGCAAACATACCCGCTGGCAACGGCTGTGGGCAGTGCTTTTGGGTATGCTTGTGGCCCTGTGGGGCGTTGGCTGCGGCGATGATGAGCCCAAGGTGATTCTTACCGACGGCGACGATGCCACGGAGCAGGAAGCCGAGGCCGACGGCACTGAGGGCGAAGAAGCCTGGGACGATCCATGGGAAGACATTGCCGGGGGCATGGAACCCATTGACGGCGATGCGGACCCGGAACCGGAAATCGACGAAGAGGAATACATCCTTGACGGCGACATGGCCATGTACCGGGTGGCAAAGTAAAAACGGGAAATATTTGCGATACAATTTGTGACGGGTGGCATGGGCCAAGCGGAATGAAATGGAGCTTGCCCATGTAGAATATTCCCGGAAATATGACCACGGGCAAGCTCGGCTGCGCCTCCCTTAGCCCGTGCCACCCAGCGGCTTTTCATTACAACCTCACCCCGGCATCATAGTCACATTAATCCGTAGGGGCAGGCCCCAGTGCCTGCCCTTTTTCCTGTCAGGGCGGCCACGGGGGGACCGCCCCTACAATGATTGCGCGGGAATATTTGGCCAGGGGTTATAATGCAGGGCAGCGTCGACAGGGCACAGCCAATATCCCCGTCCTTGCCCTTATTACCCAAGAGTGTTACTATGCCTGCCATTCGGGCTGCGTGCCACGGTTTCCCCGCCGCCTCCGCGACGCACAATCCCTGAATATATTTACATATATGCCAATCCCGGCGGGAAATGCAGGTGTTGTATGCGTACCAGAAACAGTATCGTTGTCGTATTATGTGCCGTGTTGCTTGGTGGTCTGATGGTGGCGGTCAACTGTACATCGGATTCTTCAAAGCCCGCCCCGGACGGCGATACCGTGGCGGAACAGGACGAGGAAGGCTACCGTTACATCGGCTGCACAGAGGAATTCGACCCCATGGCGGCCCCGGCCCGGCAGTACACCATTGCCCCCTATGCGGTGAACCCCACCGCCGATGGCGTCACCATTGTGTGGGAAGCCATGGACAATGCCCCGGGCTTTATTCTGTGGGGCAAGGGCGACACCCTGGACACCGTGACCTGCGTCAACGAACCGGAAAAAATAGCCGTGGCAAGTGAAGACGTGGTGGAGACCCACGAGGGCTGGCTGTTTAGTGTAACCCTCACCGGCCTTGAGGCCCACACCTGGTACGGCTTTGACATTCCCAACGCCGAAACCCCGGTGCCCAGCGTGGATGATGTGTATCTTGATGACATGCATTTCGAGGATTTTTCCGGCGGCGAATTTGTTACCGCCGCCCTGCCGGGACAGTCCTTTACCATCACCATTTTAGGTGACAATCAGGCCCTGCCTAACCAGCACCAGCAGGTGGTGGCCACCATGCAGCAAAACATCACCGACGTGGCGGTGCATCTGGGCGACATGGTGCATGACGGTCTGATCTCCCAGTTTCGGGGCAATTACCTGCTTATGGGTTCCCCGGCCCTGCGGCGCATTGCCCACTTTTATGTGGCGGGCAACCACGAGGGCCACGGCGACGCCATTCCCTATGACAGTCTCTTTAAGATGCCCGCCGCAGCGCCGGTGATGATAGACGGCGTGGCCACCTCCCCGGGCAAACGCACCTATACCGCGGATTATGGCAATGTACGTTTCTTTATTCTGGATTCGGAACTGCCCATGACCGAGGGCTCGGTGCAGAGCGCCTGGCTTGAGGACCAGCTGAGCAACACCATTAGCAATGACACTGACATTACTTTCCTGTTCTGCGCCTGGCATCGTCCCACTTTTTCCTGGGGCGACGGCCGCCGTTCCACCCCAAAGGATCACATACAGGCCATGATGAAACGCTGGAAGGTGGACGCGGTGTTCAACGGCCACGATCACAATTACCAGCGTTTTGTGCAGGACGGCATTCCCTATATCGTGTCCGGCGGCGCAGGAGCCTTTTTAACCAGCATCGAACCGGAACGGGCTGAACCCGGCGACAATTATGTGGCCGGAGAAATGGCCCTGCATATCATGGTGGGCGATATTACGTCGCAGGAAGCCTCCTTCCGGGTGATTCGTTCCCCGGACGGAGCCATCATCGACACCTTTAGCCTGTTGGCACAGGACCGCAGCGCCCTGCGCTGATTAGGCCTGCGCCCGGCGGCGTGAGCGTGTTGCAAGTCCCAGCATAAGCATCAGCAACATAAAGGAAGCTGGTGCCCCCTGGCCCCGGCAGCCGTCATCGGAACCGCCGCCAACAGTGACCACTGGGTCGTCAGTGTCCTGCTCAGCGGTATCTGTGACATCACCATCAACAAGCACATCCCCGGTCTCGGTGGCATCGCCATCGGCATCGGGGATGTCTTTATCCAGCATGTCGGCGTCGTCTTCGCTGCTGTCCGGGGTTTCAACGGTGTCGATGTCGTCCACCATATCGGCGGTATCGTCGTCGCCGTCGATTGTCACATCTTCGGTGTCGCCGTCGGTTTCCACGCCTTCGGTAGTGTCAACAGAGTCCACATCGTCGCTGCCTTCTGTTTCTTCGGCGTCGTCTACATCGTCAATGCTGTCAACAACATCCACATCACCGTCGGGCTCTTCGGTTTCCCGTAGCCGCAGGCTGTAGCCTTTGGTATCGCCGGAGGGCTCGCCCACAAGAATTACCTGTATAATAAGCGTCCCGGCCATATCCAGAGCCAGGGTTTCGGTGGCGTCTTCTGCGCCGTCGTTGGCCCCGGCATGGCAGAAGGGCGTGTCGCCGCAGCCGTCCCACAGCACTAAAGCCACATCCACACCGCTGTCGGGAATCACCTCAAAGGTGACATTGGTGCTGTCGTCGCCGTTGTAGATGTAAAAGGCGTCGGGGCCTTCGGCACCGTCCTCAAGGCAGTCGTCGGTAACGGCCAGCCAGGGGTGATAGCCGTCAAAATCACCGGCAATGTCGTCGTTCACAAAGACTTCCAGAGCGTCGTCGCAGCGGTCATAAAGGCCAAGGGTTTCGCAGGTTTCCGCAAAGCAGGCCCCGGCGTCGCAGGCGGTCCAGTCCGGCTGGCCCGCACATGGGTTGATCTCTTCGCAATCGTAGCCGTCGCCGCTGTAGCCTTCGTTGCACTGGCAGATGTCCGGGGCGGCGCAGGCGGCGAATTCGTGGCAGACCGGATCGCAAATGGGAGTGTCGCAGAGCTCGCCTTCCCAGCCTTCGGCGCAGGTGTCGCATAATACCCCGGCCCAGCCGGTGTCGCAGACGCAGAGGCCATCGCCGGTGATGCCTTCGTTGCAGGCACCGTTTACACAGACGGGGCAGGTTTCGCAAAGTTCACCAAAGTGTCCTTCTGCGCAGGCGTCGCAGAGTTCGCCGCTATAGCCTTCGGCGCAGGCATCGCAGAGATCACCGGTCCAGCCGGTAGTACAGGCGCACAGGCCGTCGCCATCCATGCCGTCGTTGCAGCTACCCGCCACGCAATCCGGGCAGGGGGCGCAGTCGGCACCGAAATAACCGGCGGCACAGGCGTTGCAGAGATCCCCGGTCCATCCCGTGGCGCAATCGCAGAGGCCATCGCCGGTCATGCCTTCATTGCAGGCACCGTTTACGCAGCCGGGGCAGGCTGTACAGGTTTCTCCAAAATAACCAACGGCGCAGACATCACACAGAGCTCCGGCGAATCCCGGGGCGCACAGACAGACACCGTCGCCGTCCAGCCCCTCGTTACAGGCACCGTTGACGCAGGCAGGGCAGGCATCGCAGAATTCGCCGTAATATCCGGTGTCGCAGACATTGCAAAGGTCGCCCGCAAAGCCCGGGGCGCATTCACACAAACCGCTGCCTTCCATGCCGTCCAGGCACAGACCATGAGCGCAGGCAGGGCAGGCGAAACATGTTTCACCGAAATACCCGGTGTCACAGGCGTCACACAGATCACCGGCATAGCCGGTGGCGCAACTGTCACACAGGGTGCCGTCCCAACCGGTTTCACAGGCGCAGAGTCCGTCGCCATCCATGCTGTCGTTACAGTTGCCGTGGTCGCAGTCTGGACAGGGCAGGCAGTCGGGGCCGTAATAGCCATCGGCGCAGGTATCGCAGAGCTCGCCGGTAAAGCCCTCAGCGCAGGTGTCGCATAAGGTTCCGTCCCAGCCGTGGTTGCAGGCGCAGAGTCCGTCACCGGAAAGCCCGTCGTTGCAGCTGCCGTGCTCACAGGCAGGGCAACTCCAGCAATTGCTGCCGTAGTATCCGCTGGCACAGGTGTTGCAGGTGGCCCCGGTCCATCCGAAATCGCAGTCGCAGGAACCGTCATCCCCGCAAGAGCCGCCCATAGTATAGGCGCAGGCGGTGGTGCAGCAGGTTCCGCTCATGCAGTTGCCATTGTCGCAGTCGGCGGAGCTGTTGCAATCGCCGCCGTCCCCCAGAGAAAGCTCGTACGAGCCCATGGAACACTGCGGGCCCCGGGGGGCCAGACGCTGATCCGGGGAGAATTCGTGATAATAACTGCTGCCCGGGGTAAAGGGATGTCTGCATATTCCGGCGTGATGCACCGGACTGGTGGCGGCATAGGCATGGGTAAAGGTGTTGCCGCCGTTGTTCGCCAAAGCAAGCAGTTGCGGGTTAAGCACCACCCCTGAGGGGTTATTGGGGTCACCATTATAATTGCAGATATTGCCAGTGGCGCTTTGATCGCAGATATTTGCCGGAGGCGGATAGGCCACATTACCTTCCCAAAAATACCATGAGGTATTCTTGGTGCAGCCGATAAAGCTGTTTTTGACTTCATCGGTTGTGCCGCAAATATCCGGGTGATCGCCGTAAATGCCGTGGCGGTTGGCCGCAAGAATGCTGCTTACCAGTGTAATGCCACCATAGCGGCGATCCATATTAAGGCCAGAGCAGCCCCAGTCGGCAAAATTGTCCGTCACCGTGGTGGCATATAGACTAACTTCAGAATGATCGTCCCATTCACCGATTTTATGAATACCGCCGCCGGTGCCACCGCTTAACACCCAGGCGTTATACCAGGCATTGTTGCCGGAGACCGTGGAGTTATGCATGGTTAAGTAGGCTCGATACAGGCCAATGCCGCCGCCGAATCCTGCGTTGTTGTTTCGCACCACACAGCGTTTCATGGTGAGACGGTTGTGGGTCTGACCTTCCGCAGGATTGCCCACATATATGCCACCACCGTTTTCCGGTACCGGCACCCCGCCGTTTTGGATCACCAGACGCTCCAGGGTTACATGCTCCTGGTACGGCAGCTGGATATGGAACACCCGGTCCAGGTCTCCGCCGTCAATGATGGTCCCCCAGGGGTCGCCGATAATATCCATGTTGCGGTGAATATCGAAATCACCGGTGGCGTTGTCGTTTTCGTACAGCCCCGCCCGGGTAATTTGATAGGTGCCTGACCGTAGGTGGATGTAGTAGCTGTTGTCATAGGTTGTTTGGCTAAAGACGCAGGCGTCCCGGGTCGCATGGGTGTTGATGGCGGTGATGGCTTCCCGCAGTGAGCAGTTGCCGTTGTTGGCATAGTCATCGGCAAAGGTGTTGACGTGAATATGCAGCTCATCCGCGGCCATGGCCATGGATGACGTGGCGGGAATCGCCAGAGCACACATCAGTATTGCTGCCATGGTCCGCTGTATAAACAGATAGTCAATCCTCATAACAATATCTCCCCGGAAAAATCCCTGTCCTAAAGACGGTTTGCTGTTATACGCCTGTGAGTGCTCTTCACATAATGTACTAATTTGTATATTATTTCACAGCGCCTGTCAACGGCAAGAACCCCATGTTTTGTGGTATATGTCAGGGCTGTCCCGGCAGGGTATCAGCCAGCAAACCCCTTCATGATGTTGCAGCGCCCTGCGCTGATTAGGCCTGCGCCCGGCGGCGTGAGCGTGTTGCAAGTCCCAGCATAAGCATCAGCAACATAAAGGACGCTGGTGCCCCCTGGCCCCGGCAACCGTCATCGGAACCGCCGACAGGGGTAACTGCTGCGTCATCGCTGTCCTGTTCAGTGGCCTCGGCAACATCACCGTCAACAACCACATCCCCGGTCTCGGTGGCGTCGCCATCGGCATCGGGGATGTCTTTATCCACCATGTCGGCGTCGCCATCGATTGTCACATCTTCGGTGTCGCCGTCGGCTTCCACGCCTTCGGTAGTGTCAACAGAGTCCACATCTTCGATGGTTTCGCTGCTGTCGGCGTCGTCTACATCGTCGGTGGTGTCAACAACATCCTCATCACCGTCGGGCTCTTCGGTTTCCCGCAGCCGCAGGCTGTAGCCTTTGGTGTCGCCGGAGGGCTCGCCAGTCAGAATTACCTGTATAATCAGCGTCCCGGCCATATCCAGGGCCAGGGTTTCGGCGGTGTCTTTTGCGCCGTCGTTTGCCCCGGCATAGCAGAAGGGACTATCGCCGCAGCCGTCCCACAGCACCAGAGCAACGTCCACGCCGCTGTCCGGGATCACCTCAAAGGTCACGTTGGTGCTGTCGTCGCCGTTGTAGATGTAAAAGGCGTCGGGGCCTTCGGCTCCGTCCTCAAGGCAGTCATCATCAACGGTCATCCAGGTGTGATACCCCGTAAAGTCACTGGCAATATCTTCGTCCACAAAGACTTCCAGAGCGTCATCGCAGCGGTCATAAAGGCCAAGGGTTTCGCAGGTTTCCGCAAAACAGGCCCCGGCGTCGCAGGCGGTCCAGTCCGGCTGGCCCGCACATGGGTTGATCTCTTCACAATCATAGCCGTCGCCGCTGTAGCCGTCGTTGCACTGGCAGGTGTCCGGGGCGGTGCAGCTTGCAAACTCGTGGCAGACCGGATCGCAGATGGGGGTATCGCAAAGCTCACCTTCCCAGCCCTCGGCGCATGTGTTGCACAGTTCCCCGGCCCAGCCGGTATCGCAGGCGCAGAGTCCGTCGCCGGTGATGCCTTGGTTACAGGAACCGTGATCGCAGACAGGGCAGGTTTCGCAGAGTTCGCCAAAGTGCCCGTCGGCGCAGGCGTCGCAGAGTTCGCCGCTGTAGCCTTCTGCGCAGGTGTCGCAGAGTTCGCCGGTCCAGCCAGTAGTACAGGCGCAGAGACCGTCGCCATCCATGCCGTCATTGCATGCACCGTTTACGCATGCGGGACATGCGGCGCAGGTTTCACCGAAATAACCAACGGCACAGTCATCACAAAGATCCCCTGCCCAGCCGGTGGTGCAGGCGCACAAACCATCACCGGCAATGCCTTCATTGCAGCTGCCGTTTACGCAGGCGGGGCAGGCAGTGCAGGTGTCACCGAAATGACCGGCAATACACACATCACAGAGGTCACCGGCAAAGCCGGGAGCACATTCACACAGGCCGATGCCATCCATGCCATCCAGACACAGCCCATTGACGCAGGCAGGGCATGCTTCGCAGGTCACGCCAAAATGGCCGGAGGCGCAGACATCGCAGAGGTCACCGGCAAAGCCCGGGGCGCATTCGCACAAACCGGGACCATCCATACCATCCAGACACAGCCCGTTGACGCAGGGGGGGCATGCTTCGCAGGTTTCACCAAAATAACCGGTGTCACAGGCGTCGCAAAGATCTCCGGTAAAGCCGGTGGCGCAGCCGTCGCAAAGATCGCCGTCCCAGCCGGTTTCACAGGCGCAGAGTCCGTCGCCATCCATGCCCTGGTTACAACTGCCGTGATCGCAGGCGGGACAGGGCAGGCAATCGGGACCATAGTACCCTTCGGCGCAGGCATCGCATAATTCTCCGGTAAAGCCTTCGGCGCAGGTGTCGCACAGGGCTCCGGCCCAGCCACGGTTGCAGGCGCAGGTGCCGTCACCGCTCATACCGTCGTTGCAGGTGCCGTTTGCACAGGCAGGGCAGGCGGTGCAGGTGCTGCCGTAATAGCCCCTGAAACAGGTGCTGCAGGTGGGGCCGGTCCATCCGACATTGCAGTCGCAGGAACCGTCGCCGCCACAGAACCCTCCCAGATCATAGGCGCAGGCCGTGGTGCAGCAGGTTCCATCCATGCAGTTGCCGTTGTCGCAGTCGGCGGAATCGTTGCAGGCGCTGCCGTCTCCCAGAATCAGTTCAAAGGAGCCCATGGAGCACTGCGGCCCCCGCAGCCGCTGCGCCTGATCCGGGGAAAAGTTGTGGGAATAACTGCTGCCGGGATAATAGGGATGATTGCATTTTCCGGCGTGATGCACCGGACTGTCGGCAGCATAGGCATGGGTAAAGGTGTTGCCGCCGTTGTCCGCCAGGGGCGACAACTGCGGGTCCATGGTCACCGGCGCAGGGTTAAATCCATCATCGTCATAATTGCAGATATTGCCGGTGGCATGGCGGTTGCACATATTGTCCGGGGGCGAAGTAGCCGTTTGCGCACCATCCCAGAAGTACCATGAAATGTTTTTCGTGTTGCCGATAAAGGAGAAGGTAACATCCTCGGTGGTGCCGCAAATATCCTGATGATCACCGTAAGTACCGTGGCGGTTGCCCGCAAGAATGCTGCTTACCAGGGTAATGCCGCCATGGTTGCGGTCGGAGTGAATGCCGCTACAGCCCCAGTCGGCGAAATTGTTTGTCACCGTGGAGGCGTATAATTTTATGGTAACATAGGAGCCGTCTTCCACTTTGTAAATGCCGCCGCCGGTACCGCCACTGCCGACCCAGGCGTTATAAAAGGCATTGTTGCCGGACACCGTGGAGTTGTGCATATACAGCATGGCATTGTACAGGGCGATGCCGCCGCCGAAACCTGCGTTGTTGTTCCGCACCACGCAGCGTGTCATGGTAAGTTTGTTATGGGTCTGGCCTTCGGCATGATTGCCCACATATATGCCGCCGCCCTGTTCCGGCACCGGCACTGCACCGTTTTGGATTATCATGCGCTCCATCTGGACATGCTCCATATAAGGCATCTGAATGCTGAACACCCGGTCCAGACCGCCGCCGTCAATGATGGTCATGCCCGAGGCGGAACCAATGAACTCCATATTGCGGTGAATATCGAAATCACCGGTGGCGTTGTCGTTTTCGTACATCCCCGCCCGGGTAATCTGATAGGTGCCCGCCTGTAGATGGATATAATAGTTGTTATCATATGTGGTTGCGCTGAAGACGCAGGCGTCCCGGTTGGCGTGGGTGTTGATGGCGGTGATGGCCTCCCGCAGGGAGCAGTTGCCGTTGTCTTCGTAGTCATCGGCAAAGGTGTCCACATATATGTGCAACTCACCGGCGGCCATGGCCGTGGATGACAAGGCGAAAATCCCCAGAGCGAATATTAGAAGTGTCGTGATAGTTTGCATTTTAAACAAATAATCGATTCTCATAACGGCATCTCCCCGGAATGGTCCCTGTCAATAAGACGGTTCGCTGTGTTGAGCCTTTTCTCTTGCAATAATTTGCTAAATAGTAAAAGAAATCCGCATTTATGTCAACGGGTGCCACCTGTGTAATTAGTTATATGCTCTATAAATTGTATTACTGAGATGGTCCCGGCAGGGGTAAAGGCGTGGCTTTGCGCCGGTCAATGCGTTTTTGCAATGCGGGTAAGGCGTTGTGTTGCGGGTCAAGGCTCCGCAGGCGGTCGGTCCAGCTTTGGGCGTCATAGAGCAGGTCCGCTTTTATGGCAATGTTGGCTGCGTGAAGGTACAGGGCGGCTTTTTCCGTTTCGCCCCGGGCGGCCATCAGTCCTCGTTCGTAATGCTGCAAGGCCTTGACGGTTTCGCCTCGGGCGGCGTCGATATCGCCCTGCATCCTGCTGTACCAGAAACGGTTGGGGAAGCTGCCAAAGCCCCGGCGGGCCATCTCCCGGGCCGCGTCATAGCGTTGTTCTTCCACCAGCATGCGAATGTACATGGTCCAGGGGCCTGCGTCATTTTTAATGTTGTCCACTGCGGTTTCAAACAGGGGCCGGGCCTGTTCCAGATCGCCCCGGTGGTAATGGTACAGGGCCAGACCGTAGGCTGCCTGTGCCCGGTCGTGGGCGTTGCCGGATTCGGCGGCGGCCTGCATGGCACGGTCCAGATATTCCCTCTGACCATCGGTATCCTTGTTCAGCCGGGCCAAAACCGCTGCCTGCAGAAAGATAAAAGCCTGATCTCCATGGGCTTTTAGAGCCTTTGCAATCAGGTCCCCGGCCTCGCTTCTGAACCGGGGGTCATGCACCGCGCTGCGCAGCAGCTTTTCGGTCCATTTTCGCTCGTGAGGCAACATGGACCATAGTTGTTGTGGGGAAAAGTGCAGTTGTTTCAGTTCGTTGTCAATCAGTCGGGAGCGGAACTCCCGGTTGTGGGGTTCCGGCAGGCGGTAGGCGTATTCAAAGGCCCGGGCAAAATGGAAAAAGGCCTGGTCGCCCCGGCGCATCCGCAAATAGGTCAATGCCAGCCGCCGGTGGGTTTCCGGGTGATTGGGCCGCAGAATCAGCGCCCGGTTCAGCAGCATGGCCCGCTGCCGCAGTGCTTCCTGATCCCGGGGTTTCAGATAGCGGGAAGCCATGAGTTCGTAGAGATAGCCGTCCAGACCGTGGCGCAGCAGCATGGGTTGGGCCAGCCGTTCAAAGTCCTGCTCCGGCATGTCCATGGCCGAAAGGCGGTGCATGCGATGCCAGTCCGCGGACTGGGAATAGCGGACCGCATAGCTGCTGCTCATAAGCAACAGTACCGCCAGGGCGGTAAACACCCACACCGGTTTGATGCGGCGGTGAGCGCTGTGGGATGATGTCCGGGAGGAAGTGACGGACAGAGCGCCCAGCAGCAAGAAGAAGGGAAGCTGCACCGCACCCAGGGTGATGTTGTAGTCCACCAGATTGTGGATGAAAATGAACAGCAATATAAGCGCGGCAACGGAGCGGTGGAGTTTTTCACGCTTCCACAGGGTGTGCAGCACAAGGTACAAAATACCGCCGCTTATGGCGATGCCCAGGGGCAAACCGAGGCTTAAAGCCCAGTCAAAGGGCATGCACTCCGGAGTTTGGGCAAAACCCAGGGGCCGGGTGTCGGCGAACTGGAAAAACATAAAGGGATAGGCGCCCAGGCCAATACCCAAAAGACCGTGGCGCAACAGATGGGGAATGGCGGGAATCCACAGATCGAATTTACCCACGCCCCGGGCGTCCACGGCTCCGGCGAAATCCGGCACCAGCAAAGGCGCGGCATACCAGAATCCGGCGATGATCACCACTAACGGCACGGCGAACCACCACAGCCCGGCACTGCCCTTTTGACCGGGGCCTTTGGCTTGACGGCTGTCGATCCACCACAGAAGCGGCAGCATGGCCGCCAGCACAACGATGACTCCCCGGCTGTTGGCGATCACCGCAAAAAAGCCCAGCAGCAATGCGCCATACACATGCATGCGGCTGCGTTTGGGCTGACTGCGGGTGTACATGGCCAGTCCCGCAAAGCCCAGCGAGCCCGCCGCAAGGTAGGCCCCAAGCTGGTTGTTGTTGCGTAGCACCGAGGAAAAAGCATACATATCGGACAGATGCGGCCAGGTGGCAATGCCCCAGAGCTTGTCCGCGCCTGCCAGCAGATGCAGCAGGCCCACCACCACCACCAGTACGGCGGAAAAACTGAAGGTTCGCACCAGAGTCATGGTCCGGCGGTGACCGGTAAACAGCAGCCGCCCAAGCCAGAAGATACCCGCCGCCGACAACCACCAGGCCACCCAGGACGCCGCCCAGGGAAGATCCGGGGCAATGCGGTACGTCATGGCGTCATCGCTCACCACACCGGGCCATACGGTATCCAAAAGCTCCGTGGTCACCGGGGCCAGCAGGGCCGCAAGGGACTGTGGCAGGGGAAGCATCTGCACAAGCCCCAGCGCAGCGGCACCAATCAGTATCCAGAATAAAAATCCCGGGCTTACCCGGCGCAACTGCTGGCGTTTGCCCGCAATGGCCGCAAGGACAAACACCGCAACCAGCAGCACCCGAAAGCCGAACAATACCCGGTAGTTGCCCATGGTGACCCCCAAAAACAGGGGAGATAGCACCATGAGGATCAGCAAGGCTATCCGCAATGCAACCCCCAGGGAGTTGCCTTCCAGCACTCCGGTTGGTTTACGTCGTATCTTCTGCACCATAGAGGCTTATTACCACAGGTTTCCGTGTTTTGCCAATTGTATTATTGGTGTTCTACAAACCAAAAAAGGATTTTTTTATCCCAGGGTAAGCATGGCCACACCCGCCACGGCAATGACCGCGCCGCCCACCGCCCGCAGGGTGAGCTTCTCTTTAAACACAAACACGGAATAGGGCAAAATGGTGATGGGTGTGGTGGAAAGCAGGGTCATGGCAATGCCCGCGTGGGTGTATTTCACCGCCACCAGACTCATGGTGACCCCTAAAAACGGGCCGAAAAAGGCTCCCAGCATGGCAAAAGCCACGCCCTTTGGCTGCTCTTTGTATGTACGGAATGCAGCCCGCAGCCCGGGGCCGATAAAAGGAAAGAGTATGCCGAAACACAGCGCCGCCACCGCCATGCGGATAAAGGTGCCGCTCACGGAATCCAGATGTTCCAGCCCGGCCTTGGACAGCACCAGTCCCGCTCCCTGAAACACCGCCGCCAGAATGCCAAGGGCAAGGCCCCGTTTGCTTAAGGTAAATCCATACCCGCCGTCGGGCCGCTTGGCCGGAGGCTTTTCCAGTACCACAACCGCTACTCCCGCCATGGTCAGCACAATACCCGCCATGGCCACTGGCCCCAGGGGATGATCCCAGGCCAGCCATTCCCCGGCGGCTGCCACCGGCGGGGCAAAGGTAAACAGCACCATGGTGAGCCGTGGCCCGATTTCCTTTAATGCGCCAAAGTAAAAGAGATCCCCGACAACCAGTCCCACCACTGCCGAAAGCCCCAGCCAGAACCATTCCGCACCGCTGGCGTGCATGGGCAGGGGACTGCCGGTGAGTATCCACAAAAGCCCCGCAAGGTAGATCAGGGCAAGCTGCAATCGCAGCAGGTTGAGGTTAAATACCCCCAGACGCCGCACCGCCATGGCAAAGCTGCTGCTGCCTGCAGCCCACAAAAAACTTCCCGCAATGCCTGCCAAAATGCCAATGGGCATGGGCGATCCTTTGGTCAATGGTGTATGCCGGTATCCGGCGGTCTTTACCGTAATCACTCAGTGTCTTTGGCGCAAGGGCATTGACGGTAAAACTGTTTTTTGACCGAAACGCCGGGTATCTTTGACTTTCGCGATGCATCCGATATAATCCCGTCAAACAAACCGGTCCGGCACTGCTGTGCAACGGTGCCGGTATTCATAACCAGGCCCCCGCCAAAAGGAGTGACCAATGACAACACCCATGGTAGTTGAAGGAATCGAAGGACTGAAAGCCCTGGTGGGCACATCTCTGGGAAGCTGCGAACCCTTTACCGTGACCCAGGACGACATCAACGCCTTTGCCGATGTCACCGGCGACGATCAGTGGATTCACACCAACCCGAAAATGGCAAAGGAAGCCGGTCCCTTTGGTGGCACCGTGGCCCACGGCTATTTTCTGCTGAGCAAGGCCCCGGGCATGCTCTTCAAACTGGTGGATATCAAGAATATCATTATGGGTCTTAACTATGGCACGGAAAAAGTCCGCTTCCCGGAACCCTGCAAAGTTGACAGCGTCATCACCATGACCGCCAATCTCAAGGCCCTGGCTCCCAAGGGTTTTGGGCATCTGGCCACCATTGAGCTGACCTATATTGCCGAAGGCGCAAAAAAGCCCTGCTGCGTGGCGGAAGTTCTGTATATGTTTGGCTAAATCATATCTTACATGATATTGCGGCGGCGGGCTTCGGTCTGCCGCCCTTTTTGTATCCGCCGGGATTTTACTGTTGCCCGCACACATGGCCCGGAGTACAATTCGATATCAACACATCACTGCGCTGAACATCACAGACCTGTCCATGGACTATTATCCGGTTTGAGGAATGCTTATGACCATTACTGCACGTCCGTTGCGTATATTGATATTTGCTGTTTTAGTCACCCTGTGCTGCGGAAGCTGCGACACCCCCACGGTGTATATCATGGGCGGCGACCGGGATACTGACAGCGACACCGATGTGAACAGCGACAGCCCTGTGGAGGCAGACCGGGAATTTGTGGACGCCGATATTGATCTTGACGATATAACAGACGGCGCACCCGCCGGGCCTCTAACGCTTATCCTCACCAACAACGGTCCCGACGCCGCCTATGTGAAGTACACCCGCAGCAGCGCCTTTGGTCTGGGCAATGGTGGCATTACCGTTTTGGATGCCAACGGCGAAACCATGGCCGCCAATCCCGGTTGCACTATCTCCTGTGATGATGAGTGCTCACGGATTCTTTGTGAGGAACAAGTCCCTGCGGTGCGGCAGATATTGCCCGGAGATTCCATGACCCTCACCTGGGACGGCGACTATTATCCCTTTGAAGATTGCGAAACCAATGCCGGTCATACCGCTACCTGCCATCGGCATCGGCATATTTCCCCGGGCGATTACTGCCTGCGATTCTGTTATTCCTTTTTCCTGCACAGCGACTGGGGGATGCCCCAACGGTTGCAGGAGGACATTTTGAATTTCAGCCGGACAGGGGAACAAACCTGTGTGGATATACCGGTATCCGTAACAGAAGAACCGCAAACCCTTCGCCATGATTTTGAAGCCGACCTTGGGCCCAATACCAAAGAGGCGGGGTACTGCGGCCAGATATGGACCTGGCCTTTGGCGCAACCAGGCTTTGTCCTGCAGGGCGAACCCTACAGCATTCCCGAAGGTTCCAGCCCGGTGTTTTTGATGGGTCCCCGGTTTGACGAGGCTCCGCCCTGCTGGCGCTGGGGCGAAGTGGCGGGCTGGCCGCAAGCCTCCGATAACACGGTGCAGGTCTATGGCTCTGTATTTACCGGCCAGCGGGAATGCCCCGGCGGCAGCTTTGACAAACCCCTGCACGCCGCCATTATTCCTCCCCTGGACGCCGGGGACTGGACCGCGTATTTTGGTAGTTACGCCATGGCCATGAACCGTTCCCATAACTTTACCGTCACCCCCTGCCCCAGCTGTCTGGAATGTTCTGATGGCGAGTATTCCTCTCTGAGGGAATACTGTATCGCCGACTGCGGCTGCATTGACAACGGCGCGGTCTGTGACATTCGTGCCATGTGTATGAATTACTGCCTGAGTTCCAATGACTGCCCGGCGGGCTTTACCTGCCGGTACAGCAATTACACCGCCGCGGCGGTAAACGCCTGCACTCCCCTGATGGAAAACTTTTGCCACGGAAACAGCGACTGCCCCAAGGGGTATATATGTGTTGAAGATGATAACGGTCATGACCATTGCCGCCGGGAGTTTGACACCCGTATTGTCGCTGAAAACCATGGGCAGGGCATTGCCTGCGGCTGTGACGACGAATGCCCCGGCACCCAGTCCTGTGTCCGGTTCGAGGATTTTTTCACCGATGGTTTTTGCGCCCTCATCTGCCGGGACAACCGAGACTGCCCGGAAAACTGGGAATGTATCGGCTTAACCCAAAGCGGCATTGCCTCCATCTGCATGCCCACTAACACACCTGGGCGCTGAGCATTTTTCGGTTGCCACCGGCATCGTAAAAGGGTATACTGCAATATAATCACAGCACAGCGCTGAACATCACAGACCTGTTCATAAACCATGATTCGGTTTGAGGTATGCCATGACCTTTATTGCACGTCCGTTGCTTATATTGATATTTGCTGTTGTTGCCATCCTGTGCTGTGGCGGCTGCGACACGCCCACCATTTATATTGTGGGAGCAGACCGGGATATCGACATCGACGTAGACATCGACACTGATGTTGAGATCGACCTGGACAGCGACGTTCCGGTTGACGCTGATCCTGAGTTTGTGGACGCCGATATTGACCTTGATGATATAACCGATGGCGATATCAACCCCGATGGACCCGATGGCCCCGATACAGTTGACATACCCGACGGTGTTGACCATGAGGGTATTCTCGCCGGACCTCTTACGGTTGTTTTGACCAACACCGGTCCCGATGCCGCCTATGTCACCTACACCGGCAGCAACAGCCTTGGTCTGGACAACGGCGGCCTTACCCTTTTGGATCGAGATGGCAACAGCATTCCCACACATCCGGGCTGCACTGCCCCCTGTGGCGACGAATGCGTGGAAATCGCCTGCGATCAACCCATTCCCCAGGTGCGGCAGATATTGCCCGGCGAGTCCATGACCCTGGAGTGGGAGGGCGAGTATTACAGCTTTGAAAGCTGCGAAACCGACTCTGGCGGTACTGCTACATGCCACCGGCAGCAGCAGGCTCCCCATGGGCGGTACAGCCTGCGGTTTTGCTATTCTTTGGAGCTGCGGGTAAGCGACTGGGGCATGCCCCGGCGGCAGCGTGATGATATTATACAGTACGCCTCCATGGATGACCGGATTTGCATCAATCTGTCCCTGGAACTGGTCCGGAACATTAACTACAGGGATTACTCCTTTGCCGCGAATCTGGACGGCGAAACCAAGGAACCGGGCTACTGCGGCCAGATGTGGAGCTATTCCATTGAGCAGCCGAACATGTCATTGCAGGGCGAACCCTACAGTATCGACCAGGGCAGCAGCCCCGTGTTTTTGATGCGTCCGCAGTTTGACGAGGCTCCCCTCTGTTATCGCTTTGGCGAGGTGATGAGCACGGTGCGTGAAGATGACCATCAGGTCTATGTGCATGCAGCGGTATGGAATGGCCTGCGGGAATGCGGTGGCGCATATGAAGCGGCACTGCATGCGCTGGTGCTTCCTCCGCTGCCACCGGGAGACTGGACAGCGTTGTTTGGCAGTTACGCCACGCCGGAAACCCTGCGCCACGATTTTACCGTCAATCCCTGCCCCTCCTGTGTTGAGTGCCCTGACGGCGAGTTTGGCTCCTATGGAGATCTGTGCAGCGCCGACTGCGGCTGCATCGACCAGGGCGCGGTCTGCGGCAACAATATTTCCTGTATGAATTACTGCCTGAGCGCCGACGATTGTCCGCCGGAGCACGGCTGCGGCCATAGTCCTTACACTGCGGCGGCGGTTCATGCCTGTTCCCCCCTTGCGGATAACCAGTGCCAGCGGGATGATCAGTGCCTGCCGGGGCATATCTGCACTGCCGATGGCAATGGATATACCCGTTGCGTGCGGGACATGGACACCCGGATTGCGGCGGGGAACCAGGGCCGGGGCATTGCCTGTGGTTGTGACGCCGAATGTCCGGGCATGCAATCCTGTCTGCGTTTTGAGCAGTTTGTTCCCGATGGATTCTGCGCCTTTATCTGCCGGGACAACCGCGACTGCCCGGACAACTGGCAATGCATCGGCATGACCCAAAGCGGCCTGGCCTCCATCTGCATGCCACCCTGGGAAGAATAATCCCAAAGGCGGGATTCGCTGTCTGTGACCTACCTTATATCGATATCTATTTAAACATCAACGGGCGGCCAAGGGGCCGCCCGGGTGCATTATGGGGACAATGCCTTGTTGCTATGTTTAAGGGATACGGACAGGCTGTCCTTCTTCCGCTGCGGCGGCCATGGGAAGCATGGCTTTGATGGCTTCGTCGCTCAGTCGCAGGGCCGGGTCCGAGGGCACCACAAAGGCGGCGGCACGGGGGCTGAGGTCTGCGGCTCCAACCGCTGCGGCGGCATCCAGAGCCTCCAGAGGTGCGAGGCGTCCGCTGTCCATGGCCCGGGAGAAGGTGAAGAGCAGGCTGCTGCTTAACAGGCTGCGGAAGTAACTGAAATCAATGAGGGTAAGGCCGACATCGCTGATGGACAATCCGCTGCCGAAACCGATGAGCTTTGACAGACCCGGCAGGCTCAGGAAGATCCGGGGCAGGCCCACATCACTGATGGAAAGTCCGCTGCCGTCCATGTCAAGCTGCCGCAGAGATAACCATTTTTGAGCAACCCAGGAGGGAATGGGCAGGCCCACATCACTGATGGAAAGGCCGCTGCCGGACATGGATGAGGCAATGCCCACCACGCCAAAACGGCTGTAGCGCAGGCTGGTGATACCCTTGGGCGTCACGCTGCGGCCATGACGCTGCTGCGCCCGGTCCACTACAAAACCCGCCAGGGGCAACGCGCCCTGCAAGGCTGCTTCGTTCAGATTGTTATTACCCGGTTCAAGGCAGCGACCCGCACAGCGGATCACCCGCTTGACACGGCACTGACCACGGCGGTTGGTGCGGCACTGCGCCACTTCGGGATCGGCTCCCGGCAGGCCCACCCAGTGGCCCGACACCGTGGCCCGGCGCACCGCTTTGCCGCTGTCGTCCATCAGGGTAAGGGTAGCCTTTATAACTATTTTTCTGCGCTTGATGTTCATTTCCATGGCCACGTCGGCCCACAGTTCGTCGCTGTGTTGCTGCATCATGACAACGGAGCCTGCGGCGTCCATGTGCTGCATATCACTGTCAGTATCGCCAATGGGGAAGCCGCCGTCATGCAGCAGGGTGGCGATGGTTTCCGGTTGCGCTCCGGCGCTCAGCAGCAAGGCTGCCGCACCCGCCGCATGGGCTGCGGAGGCGCTGGTTCCGGCGAACAGGAAGTATCCCATATCGTCGGGGCTGCCGGGCAGGAATCCTTCCGCAGGCACGCCATCGGGCAGGCCGTCGTTGTTGCGGTCTTCGGTCAGACTGCCGCCGGGGGCCACCACATCAATGGCAGCGCTCACCGGAGAGTAGGGCGCCATGCCCAGACTCACCGGGGCCTCGGCGTCGGTCCATTGGGTTGCCTCTGACGCGCCCACCGCCACAACACCGGGGAATGCCGCGGGGAAGCTCACCACGTCGCCGCCGTGATTACCCGCCGCCGCCACAAGCACCACGCCCTGGCTGCGGGCCCAGCTTATCACACCGGCCAACACCGGGGAGGGGGTTGCATCCGGGGGGAAGGCCAGACTCATCAATATAACGTCGGCATTCTGCGTCACTGCATAGATGATACCGGCTATCAGGGTGCTTTCGTTGCCCTTTGCTTCGGCATCAAGCACCTTGACCGGCAAGAGCCGCGCCCGGGGGGCGATACCGCAGATACCGGTGCCGTCGTTGACTCCTGCGGACATGATGGAGGCCACCATGGTGCCGTGACCATTGTCGTCCAGGGGCTGGTCATCGTTGTTCACCGCGTCCCAGCCGTTGAGGATTTCCACGTTGGCGAAGGATTCCGCCGGTACATGTACCGCGCCGTTGTCTTCGGCTTCCATGTAGGCCAGACCGCTGTCCAGCACCGCCACGGTGACGGGTTCGCCATCGGCGGGCAGCAGAGGCCAGGCGTCCATAACTCCGGCGGCCCGGATGTTCCACTGCAAATGGGCCAGGGGGTCTGCGGGCAGGGACAAGCCTTCGCAGCGGCTGTCGGGTCCGGCGAATACCACGCCGGGAATGGTGTCAAGCTGCGCTGCAAGGCGGCTGATCACCGCCGGGTTCAGTTCCTCCACCTGGGCGCTTGCCCGGTAGAGATCCATGGCCATGGGCCGGGCGTCAAAGCCCTTTTCTTCCATAGCCGCCATGACATCCGCCGCCGGAGCGTTGCTCCGGGCCTGTACCACAAAGCGGGCTTCGGCAGCCCACAGAGATGATACGGACAGCAGTACTGCCAGCGCCACAAATCCCCCCCCCAGCATCTTTCGTGCTCTTTTTTGGGTCTTCATGGCTGTGCCTCCGTGTTTCTGCAACCGCTTCGTGGTGGCGGGGCCGGTGCTGTTGCCTCCTGTGTTTCGGCCCCCGGTGGTTTGGTGTTCATGGTTGCGCATGGGTTTTCTCCTTTGTGCATTTATATAAAGCAACGTTCATGCCAAAGGTGTCCCCTGCCATATCCCAGTGTTTTCAGTATGTTGGAAATGTTGCCGGAACGTTATGCAACACAAATGGGGTGTATGAGCCACGTTAAGTGGGGTGTTTGCCCATCATGTGGCGTGATTCCCTCAGCTCCTGGCGGCAATCAAGGGTCAGCGGTCGGGAATTTCCATTTCAACCACGGGAAGGGTCTGAATCTGCATGAGTTCCGCCAGTTCGCTTTGCAGGCGCAGGGCCCGGTCATGTTTTTGGGTGGCGTACAGTTCTTCTTCACTGCCGTCGCCCCGGCGGAAGGTCAGGGTGTAATTGTGGACTTTATCGATACCGCCATTGGCGGCCCGGTAGAGTTTCACATAGTCCCGGATGCCCAGGTACTGGGCCGTATTAATGGGGAAACGCCGCACCGGTAAGAATGGAATTCGCAGCCGCCAGGCCAACCCCGCCCCAAGGTCCACCACAAAACCGCCGAAGAATACTAAGGGAACAAGGCTCCAGATCGGTACGATAAAGGTGGCCATGGCCAGTCCTCTGCCCAGTTCCCTGGAGCCGTGCCCGACAGAAAACAAATCATGTAGCAGTACGGCGGTGACGCCAAGTAAAACCATGTAGCTCAGCAACCATATAATAAACATATAGCGGGGCAGGTGCTGCCGGTCCCGATACACCAAACGGTTTTTGCGGCGTCGTATCAATGGTTTTGACATGGCGTGCTTCCTTGCTTATAGGCGGTCTCCCGCCGGGATTACAATGCCCGCGATTCCGGTTTTGGAGCCTTCTCCATCGGCAGGGCCTCCAGTTGCAAATGCTCGGCAAGCTCTTTTTGCAACTGCAACGCCCTGTCTTTTTCCCCGGTGGTATACAGCTTGTGTTCAGTGTCATTCCACATGGGGAAAAACAGGCAGTACTCATGCACTTCATCATGGTGACCCTTTATCAGTACCCGGCTCATTTCATGCCTGAGCCCAATACCTCCGGCGCCTTCAATGGAAAAGGGTCTCTGCCCCAGCCGCCCGGCTTTTTTGGTGGCGCGGTTTACCGCAAAGCCGCCGGCATACAGCAGGGGAAAGGCCCCGACCACAACAAAGGCCAACATGACGCCGGGAAGCGTCCGGCTACCATGATACCCCATGCTCCCTTGCATCATGGCGAAAATCCCACCCAGGGATACGAGCCCCAGAACAATCATCAATACCACCCACAGCGCCGGAAGGAGGCGGGGAATATGATCCCGCTCCCGGAAGATAAGGCGGTCATTTTGTACTTTTAAAAGAGGTTCATGGGGTGTGCTCATTGATGCTCCTGTATGTCTGTTTCTTCTGCTTCGGCAGCTTCTTGCTCATCATCGCCGTCCGAAGACTCCGGATCAACGCAGTATGCATCGCCATATTGCATCTCGCAGACCTTTCCCTGATCTGCACAATCTTCTGCAACGCGATACTCCTGCCCCACCTTGCATCCGTGTTCATCAGTGGTGATATAACAAATCATGATGACCGTGCCGTCGCAACGGGCAGGATCCCAGTGGCACAAATCAAGGATCATCGGACATTCCCAGTCATCGACACCATCGTCGCCGAATTCAATGTCCCCATCCACGGCTTCTTCGGAGGTAGTGTCACCGGCTGTATCCGTATCCAGCAAATCGAAAAGGTCAGCATCGCCATCGGTATTCGGTGGCTGCTGTCCGTCACTGCACCCGCAGGCAAACATCAGCAGCATTCCCAATGCAATATGACCCAAAATCGTAGTAGTGTTGCTCAGCAGGGCATACATACAACCGTCCTTTCACGAGCATACATAATGTACGATAATATTACACCCTTATTGCGTTATGGTCAATTACAAAACCTGTGCCTTGCCCCGGGAGTATGCCTGTTTATACAAAACGCAGTGCCTTCTTTTACGGGCATGTGGCAGACAATGGGATGCTGATATCAACCATGCCGTTGTGCTTAAGAGAAACGGTGAATACCCCGTCGCTGAACGACGTGGTATGCTCAAAATCCCGGGACCCCTCCAGATTGACCTCGGGCTCAGCGCCAAGTCCCGACAGCGTAATCACCGTGGGACGCAGGGTCTCATCATAGGGGGTATTCATGTATGCGTCGAAAATGCCCTCTGTGCCGAAATCATCCAGCATGCCCTGTCCATCAATCCGGTAATTTGAAAGCTGTATGGCAAGCCCTTCCTTTGTTTCCATGACAAACCCGAAAATGTGGGGCTCAATACTGCCTTCCAGAGCCAGGCAGTCCCGAATCGCCAGGGGGAATGCAAAGGTGGTGGAGATATTGACGTTCTCGTTGGGATTCATCAAAAACCAGCGATCCTCAATATTTACCACCCAACTGTCTCCCTGTACCTCGGGGTAACGGGCATCGAACCATGCCTGTTTGGCGGCATGATTGTCTTTCCATTCGGCATCCCACATATCGGTGCCAACCACTTCGGCATACAGGCCGGTGATGTCTTCCCCTGCCAAAGTGGGTAAAATGGGCAGATAAAAATACCGGCCCGTGGATGGGAGCCATTCGTACAGGCTGTCATGCTCAGGGCCATAGAGGCCCTTGAAAATATCATCATTGTGCATGTCATATCCCCAAGGGCCCGAGGGCTGGTAGGCGACCCGAACCTTTTGCAGGAACTCTTGGGGTGACAGCAGCATCCGGTGCTCAATTACCTGGCGCATAAACGGAAGCTGGACATGGGTGAAGGCGGGAGTGGGAAGAGAAAAGTCACCATTGCCAAAACCAACCTCAATGGAAAATACCGACGCGCCACCGGCAAGATCCGCAAGCCAGTCCTGTCCGGTCATGGCCTTGGGGAAATTCCATCGGGCCACCTCGGCATCATAGCCCTTGGATACTCCGCTGTGTTCTTCAAACAAAGGTCCCCAGCCGCCTTCCCACCAGATCCAGTCTTCACTGTTGACACCCCATGCCCCCACCAGCCCTGAAGACCACCATCCCATGGCAGCCGCCGGTCCCTGGAACCGTTTGCCCGCACCGTTGTGCTTGTCCATCAAAATAACATGCCGTCCCAGACGACCAAACAAATCAAAGAGCAACGGCTCCGATCCCGCCTCTACAAAAGGATGCCCGGATTCATCAAAAATGCCGCTCCACTCATACCCCATATCCTGCCACAAAAACAGTCCGTCATAAGCGGCCACGGTCTCAACCGCCCGGATAATACGCTGCACATGATCATCATCCATGCCTTCCATGGTCAGGCCGCTTGCGGAAAGCTCGGCAAAGGCGATGCCCAAAAACAATTCCGAACGCTCAAACAGGGATTCATAGAAGCTCATGGGAATGTCACTGCGGGTATTAAAGGCTTCGGCCTGCACAAAGGTGGGAATGCCATACCTGGTACAGGCGTCAACTGTTTCCTCTACCCACCGGCGATGCTCAGGCACATCATCATACGGATATTTACCCACAAGCTGTACACCAAAATACGGAAGCACATCCGCAGGAATCAGGGAGGCAAGGTTTTCCACCTGCTGCGGGGAGGTGTTCATATACAGGTTGAACACGAAAAAAGGATGCTCCGGATCAATCTGCCAGCGCAACAGATCAACCTGCATGTCTCCGTCAACGGGACAAAAAGGCTGATCTCCGTCTGCAGAACAACCGGCAAAAATAAGTAGAGTTATCATCAGTATGCTGCAAACTACAGGGAACATCCGTGTCATTGCGTTTCCTCGCGATTCAGGCTGCACTTGTCGTTTCATGACCCCGCAGGGGACCGTCTTCCATCCGGTGCAGCATAGCAGATGTTCATATATTATCAATATTAACAATGACATACACAGCGTTTTACCTGACACTGTGTGACATATGCCCTCTTGCCCCGGCGGGGGGGCTGTTTATATTTGAGTAAAGGAGCCCCGGCGGTAACGCCCCGGGGCAGGTCGTGCCAAAACGAAAGGATCTGCGGATGAAAGCGGTGTGGAACGGCGTGGTGATCGCTCAAAGCGATGACGTTGTGGAGGTGGAGGGAAATATCTATTTTCCCATGGATGCCGTAAGTCCCGACCTGCTGGAAACCAGCGACACCATCACCCGCTGCGTGTGGAAGGGAGAGGCCCGGTATTTTACCCTGGTGGTCAATGGTGAACGGCTCAAGGACGCCGTCTGGTACTACCCGCAGCCAAGCCCCGAGGCCAGCGACATTGCCGGTCGTATCGCCTTTTGGAAGGGCGTGGAAGTTTCGTAAATCCGTTAGTGTAGTGTTACCGTATTCTCTTTACAAAGAATGCCGCTACATCCCAAACTGCTGCGTTGCTCATCATCGGCGTATGGCCCCATATGCCTTTTCTTCGCGCCTTGCATTCCGGGTGCATCGGCCTTCTTCTCATTGTCAAGACTATACCCTAACACTACACTAGGGGGCATGCACCTCAATATCAAATGAAACCGGCCAGGGGTGCTGCTGGGCGTCCTGTAGGTGCAGGGTCACGGGAATCCGTGCGCCCACCGGCGCGGTGTCGGATACCTGCAAGCGGAAACTGCCGGAACAGCCTACATCCGGCTGATCTTCCACCAGATAATCTTCGTTTCCCGGATCAATGTCGCGGTCCCAGGCGGTTTTTACACTGGTGCCGCAGTCGATTACCGCATAATCATTGCCTAGCTCCACGGTGCCCAAAAGAGGTGTGATCCGGGCGTCGCCGTTGTTCCGCAGATACACTTTTATCTGGGGGCGACCGCCGGGCAGTACATCGGTGGTGCCATGCACATCGCTGACAATAATGTAGCGGTCAAACACCAGCTGCCCGCCGTGGACACCGGTGGTAAAGCTGGTCTGCGCTTCGTAGTCGTTGCCTTCGGTGTCCACCAGCCTTACCGTGACGGGTATTTCGGTGTTGGCGGGAGTGGCAGGGTCCACCTGCACCGCAAGGGCTCCCTGCGACACGGAGCAGCCTTCCTGGCGGTCGTCAAGGTCTTCGGTGTAGCCGGGATGAATCACTTTATCAAAGGGCAGCAGTACCACGGCGCCGCATTCCACCGTAGCCCAGGGGCTGTCGGTGCTGATGGTGCCGGTGCAGTTGTTAAGGCGGCTGGTGCCGGTGTTGGTGATGCTCACCGCAAAATTTCCCAACTCCCCGGCGCTGATGGTGGTGTCGTTGTTGCTGCTGGTACGGGCCTCAAGGGCGGTGCTGATGCTTGCCCCGGTTTTGAGAATCGCCACGGTAAAGCCTGCGGTGTAGGTGTCGTCCAGTTCATCCACCAGGGTGATGGTAAAGGGCACCTGGGTGTTAAAGGGAGCGTCCCGGTCCACCTCAATTTTCATGGTGCCGTTGGTGTAACAGTCGTCCTGTTGTTCCTGCAGATAACTTTCATAGCCGGGATGCAGGATGTCTTCCGCCGCCACCACCACCTGGCCGCAGGTAATGGTGACCCACTGGCTGGTGGTGCTGATGGTGCCGCCAAGGCCGTTGAGTTGGGCGTCGCCGTCGTTTTTAATTTTCAGGTTCAGGGACGCGGTTTCGCCCCGGTTAACAAAACCGTCGGCATTGGAATCCTCCACCACATCCACCAAAGATATGCTGATGGCCCCGTTGCTTTCCATAACCGTGAGGCTGAAGGATGCGGCATAGCTGTTGTTTTGGGCATCGGAAAGGGCCAGACGGAAGTTCAGCGGCGTGCCCCCGGATACCGAATTGCCCACGCTGAAGGTAAAGGTACCCTGGCTGTAACAGTCCTCGTCAAACTCTGAAAGATAATCGCTTTGACCGGGATCAAGGCCGTCTTTATAGCTGAGCCGCACCACCTGTCCGCAGTCGATGACCGCGGCGTCGCCTTCAACCGTGGCCACCCCCTGCAAGCCTTCGATATACGAAGACCCGCTGTTTTGCACCTTCAGGCTTACGGTAACCTCTTCCCCTGGGTTCACCAGCCCGTCGCCGTTGGAATCCGCCAGTATGTTTATTTCGGAAATCGTGATGTCGCCGCCGGGTTCCATAACCGTTATACGGGGCCGAAGCTGGTACTGCGCCCCGGCGCTGTCAGTAAGATTAAGATCAAAGGTAATAACATCGCCAACACCCACCCCGGGGCCCAGGCTGATGTTCATGCTGCCGCCGCTGTAACAGCCCTGCTGGCTGCTGGCAAGGGCCATGGTCTGCCCCGGTGAGATATCCGCAAACCACAAAGAGGTCACTGTCTGGCCGCAGTCAATGGAAACGGCGCTGTTGGTGGTGCTGATGCTGCCGGAAAGCCCGCTGATGGTGGTGTCGCCGTTGTTTTTCACAAACACCGTTACCGTGGCCTGCTCACCGGGATTGAGATAGCCGTCGCCGCTGTTGTCGCCGCTGACGGTCACCAGCGATACCGAGAGGTCCGAAGGCGGGACATCCGGTGCGGTAATGGTTAAAGAAGAGGAAAGCGTCAGGGTGTCGCCTCCCTGTTGTAAAAGAATGGTCAGCTTTACTGCGCCGGGTGCGGCATCCGGGGACGCCTGCACATGGATGCTGCTGCCATCGCCGCAGTCGGTGCCAAGCAAATTCGCCGTGCCGCCGGGTTGCAGGGCCGCCAGGGCTGTGCCCGCCCCACAGCTAATGGTAATACCGTTACCCGAAGTGATGGCCCCCGGCATGGCCGGGGTTTCCTGCTGTCCGTCGTTGCCAATGCTAATGGTGACCGTGGCGGTTTCCCCGGGTTGCAGCAGACCGTCGGCGTTGGTGTCGCCGGAAATCTGCGCCCCCGTTACCTTTAAAGTACCGCTGCCGGAGGGATCGTTGGTGGCGTCATCGCCGGAACAGGCAAGGAATATCAGCGCCAGAAGGCACAGGGCGTACAGCGTTGCAAAGCGGGACATGGGGCAGTTCCTTATTTCCACTGGATCTCAAAAATGCGGTTGGCCTGGGTGCCGGAACCCGCCGTCATGATATAGAGTTTGTTTTCCCGGGCGTCCATGCCCGTGACCTTTTGGGCGTCAATGGGAATATAATAGTTATCCAGCACCGTAACGTTTACCGCATGGGTGGCGTCCAGCTTCTGTATATGCAGCGTAAAACGGCTGCCGTCAAAGGGGGATTCCAGATAGCTGTAATACACATCTCCGGTGTGGGTCAGCATGTCGCCGCCCACGTTGCAGACATACACCGCCTGCTGGCTTTGATCCATGGCCAGACGCTTTTTAACGGTGTTGCCTTCCCAGGTGATAAGCTCGGTGCCCCGGAAGGTCAGGCCCTTGAAAGTGCCGTAGGTTTGGGTAACAGCGTTGGAAAGAATGCTGCTTTCCAGATCCACGATGCGGATTTCCGGGTTGCCGGTGTTAAAGGCGGCAAAGAGCTTGTTGAGGTAAATATCGAAGTCCTTGAGCTGGGCCAGGGGCAGATCAATATGCCAGTCCTCGCCGCCGTCGGAAATACTCAGTTGCACATATTCGTTGTTGGTGGCGTCTCCCACCCACAGGGTGTCGCCGTCAAGAGCCAGACCTTTGCAGGAGTTTGAGGGCGCGGGAAAACTGCGCTGCACCGTACCGGGACCAAAGTCCACAACACCGTCAACGTCAACGATGTCCGGGTCTGCCACATCCGGGTCAACGGGGTCGGGGTCTGTGTCCACCGGCGGATCGCTTTCAAGGTCGCCATCGGGAGCCGGATCGTCATCAAGGCTGTCCACCGGGGGATCATCGGTATCCACCTCAGGATTGTCCAGGTCCATGTCCGACACCATATCCCGGTCGCCGTCGGGCATGGCCACACAGGTGCCTGCCTGACAGATCAGCCCGCTGCGGCAGGTGTTGTCTTCGGCGCAGGGCTGTCCCTCATCGCCGTAATCTTCCCAAAACATGTTGCAGCCACCGCCCAGCAGCAGGGGTATAACCAACAGTATATACAGGTGTTTCATGATGCTTACCATGCCATTGCCCACTGTACCATCACCCCCTCGCCGTCTTCGGTGGGGGCGGCGGCAAGGTTGGTGGTCTGGGGTTCATCCGGTGCCAGCACCCACAGCACCACGCCGGTTATCATGGCGGCGGCCCCAAGGCTGTAGCCGGTAATCGCCAGCCCGGACCAGGTACGGTTTGCGCTTGCATCGCCAAAGTCACCGGCCTTGTTGTCACCGGCGCTGTCATAGGCCATATAGGTGGAAACCCCGCCAAAGGCCGCCAGACCAAGGCCGCTCCAAAAGGCCACATGGCCCCATTTGTCATAAGGATGCATGGGCAAAGGCCGCAATTCGACACGCAGGGTGCTGAAGTCTCCGGCGTTCACGGAAAGCTGCCGTTTTTCCGGATAATAGCCGGGCTTGGACACAATGACGGTATAGGTGCCGCCACCTTTGACCGTGTGCCGCAGGGGTGTCTGACCAAGTATTCTGCCGTTGATCTGCACCTGTGCGCCGCCGGGTTCCGCATCCACGGTAATAAGCCCCGGCAGGGTCGGGGCCTTAACTCCAAAAAGTTCCGCCACCACCCCGGGCAGGGCCATAACCAGATCCTCGATCTGCCCCGGCACCTGACGGCTGATGCGTCCCATGACCTCGGCGGTACGGACATTGATGCGCCGCAGGTTTACCACCCACAGGCTGCCCACCCGGCCCAGATCGCCGCTGACCGCCTGGGGTACGCCCATGGCCATGCCGATTTCCACCATGCAGGAGGTGTCGTCGGCACCACACTGCTGCCGCAATTCCTCGCCCCGCACCATGGTGGCGATGTCGCCTTCGCTGAGCACCTTTTGTCCGGCGTATTGCTCCACCGCCGCCACCACAATGCCGCTGATGCTGTCGATGTCTGCTTCGCTGACCCCGGTTTTGGGTTCCAGCCGCCAGACCATGACGCCGCCCGGCGCTGCCTGTGCCGTGGCGCTGCACACAAGCAACGCTGCAATCAATGTCCACAGTACCCGGTATTGCTTCATAAAAATCCTGTGTCTTTGGGCCTGAAGTCCGTGTTTGCTAAAGTGCTTTACTATCCTTTTATTGTCTCCGTATGCCCCCCGGGTGTCAAGCCGAAGCCGAGCCCGGAAAGCGGGGATCAGCGTATTGCTGCGGAGGAATAAGTGCTGTCATTGCAACAACAGGATAAATTACGCCTGGGTATTTCCCGGGGAGAAGACCGACTCCCCCTGGGCCATTGCGATATAATGGCGGCAAATCTGAAATGACTCAAGACGGCAAAAACCGCCAAGAGTGAAAGTGCGATATAATGGCGGCAAAGCGATGCAAGACACTCCTGCCCACAGACCACCCTCTGCGACAACCGCGTTCTACTCTTCCACCTCTATCCGGGTAAAGCCCGGGGAGTACCAGTACCCCCCCTGGTCGATAATCAACTCCGCAGACCATTCAACCGATGAGCGGGAGACTGTAACAATTGTGGGGATGTTATAATCACCAATGTGTCTGGTGCCGGTGGACAGTGTGGTAAATCTGGCGAACCGGGAATGCTCCTGGCCTGTCAACAGCAGCATGTGATAAATGTGGGTAAGATAATGTTTATCCCGGCCGTGTGCCGGATATGCCAGTTCTTCTTCCGGTCTTACATCACTGTAAACGGGAAATGCAGATGCCATAACACGGGAATCTGCCGCTGTAGCCGCAAAGGTATACCACGCAGTGTCTTCGGTTCTCCACTGGTTCCCCGGTGCGCAGAATCCTGTTTCAAGGTCTACGGTATGAGGCTCCGGGTAATAAGGGAACGGGAACGTGGAGAGGTCATATTTAGGTTTGCAGCGCACAGCCTTTATATAGTCTTCCTGCATTCCCGCAAGTATATAGTGCCTGTCATCGTTTCCGCCAAGTTTGCATTGTGCACTGCAGGTGCCGCGTGGAATATTCAAAGCATATATTGCCTGCCGGCCGCCAACATACAGTACCTCTCCATCCGGAATCATGCCTGCCCATGAGGACGAATTTACCGCTTTGTTATAATACGTACCCGACTCACCGGCCAGACTCATATCAGGCAATACCAGTGCGCCTTCCGGGCACCAGTCTATGACCTGAAAGCCACCGCTGCCCTGCCGGAAGGCAACGCCCTGGGTGGTCTGGATAACCTCGTACTGGTCATTCACCGCCACCTTCCACACCATAGACGACAGGGGGCCGTTGTAGTCGGCGTCTTCATGTTTCCATTCCTGGGGCACATCGATAAACTCCCAGGTATCGTCCCGCAGAACTCCGGCGCGGCCATCAAGCCCCACCCACAGCTCGTGGCTGTCGCCAACCCGGCGGGAGGTGATGCTCCACACTGTTTCTTCAATACCCGGCACGCAGACCAGGGCCTCAGAGGGACTTTCTTCCAGCCGCCACAAACCGTATCGGTTGCCAAAGTACAGTGTGCCGTTGGTGGCCCGATGCACGGAAACCGCCCAGTAAAACTCCGGGCTGTCCATGGTCACTTCGGGATCGCAGGAACGCAACTCCGCCCGGTCCAAAAGGGAATAGGTGCTGTAGGCGTCTTCCGGCAACATCTCCGGGGGCTCCCGTTCTTCCTGCTCCGGGAGTTCGGGGTATTCAATGTCTTCCTCTGCTTCGTTTTCATCAACGGTATCCTCGGCATCCCCGTCATTTTCAGGCAGATCAGCATCGCTTTCATCGCGGTCCACCGGGGAATCGCTGGTATCGGCGTCATCGTCTGCGGCATTGTCAGGATCACTCTCAACAAGGTCCGCTGCCTCCCAGTCGCCGTCAGCGCCGGGCTTGGGGTCGTCGGAAGAAGAGCAGGCGGAAAGAAGAACGACAACCAACAAACAAGCGACTCCTGCGGTGATCGCCTGACCCCAGTAGTACAAAAGTCCGCATTTTTTCATACCTTTTTACTCCCGGTAATCAAAGGGCAGCACAAAGCGCACCACCGTACCGTCGGGGCCCCAGATAATGTATTCATACTCCGCCAGCTTCCGGATAAACCGGGCTCCGGGAAACCTCATATACATATTCTCGGGATCGCTGCCGGGGGTCAAAAACCACAGTGAACCACCATAGCTCAACAGCAGTTCCGGCCCATGATCTCCCATGGCCACGCTGCGCCCGAGCACGCTTTCTTCCGCAATATGCCATGGCGGATCAATCAGGTTCAGATCCTCGTCAAGGCGGTACAGCACCATGCCGTCGAACACCAGAACCTCATCCCCGTGTTTTATAATATCCCAGACTTCATGCCCCGGAATCATCTGCGTCAGACCTGTGATTTCGCCATGGCTGAGCACCAGGCCATTGGCATCCTGGCTGTTAAGAACATCATGGAAAAATGCCTGATCGCTGCCCCGCATAACCGAGCCCAGGGGGCCGCTGCCCCCCATGGTGGCTTCGCCCGCCAGGTAACGATCTGTGCCGGTTTCGCTCCAGGTGTATATCAGCATCCGTTCATAATCGGTGAATACCGTGGCATATCCCGGGGCTCCGGCGGCAAGCTCCGAAGGAAAGGCCCAAAACTCCGGTTGCAGAAAATGCCGCCACTGGCCATCCTGCAAACGCCAGACCCACTTCTCCTCCTGCGCCGATACAATCACGTCATCGGATTTCCAGCCGCTGATGCTGCTTTTAACCAGCATGGACTTACGACCTAAAGCACGGCAGGACAGGGTTTCAAGGGTGCAGCCATCGGCCAGCCGCATCACCGGATACCCCGAGGAAGCAATCCAGGTCGAGGAATCCGGCGATACCCATACATCGGTATCACTGTCCAAAGAAAGCTCCGGCAAACGCAGGCTCCACTGGTTGTCCAAAGAAAAGGCATACACACGGGCAGAATTTGAGATATACAATGAGCCATTGGGCGCGATGGAAAATGACCAGTATTCGGTGGAAAGCTCAAGTCCGGGAGGAAACTGTCTGGCCCGCCAACCATTACCGTCGTTATACCAGACGTAATTATCCATCCCCTTTAACGCATATCTGCGAATAGGCTCACCACTATTCGGATTGTAATGGATTCCATAAAACCATAAGGGAACACCTTCGCGAGAACCTTCCAGCACCAGTGGAGTGCGGGAAACAACATCTCCCTTTCCGTCATATACTACTACCCATGGCTTCCATTGTTCCATGTCCAATTCGATAAGCTCAAGTCCGGAATCCAGTATATTTGGAAACTGGTAGGCTGTGACGGTATTGTTGGCAGGAACTGTGACCATTGTTTTATAAGTCTCAGACACCTCGTCCCACACAAAGTATTCCTGCATAGCCTCAGAGCTGCATGTGGTTAATATAACTTGATTTTCGTGCGACACATTGTTGTAATATGTATAGCTACATCCTTCCGGGAAAGACTGATATTGCCACTCTTCTTCCCGATATATCCACAGGCCACCTCTCTGAATCAAAACGGGATACTCCATACTCACTGCCCGGTCAGTTGCCAACCCCACCCAGGGATTATCTTCAGATGTAGTGGGGATCTGCAGGGTTTCGGTAACGTCAACAGCCTCTCCGGGAAATACCCAGCGGTACAGACGTCCGCCATCGGTAAGGACATAAACCACCGAATTCGGCATCACTGCTACATATCGGAGAATGGAATCCATACCCCGGGGCGGTACAAACTGGGCTATGGAACCAAGGGGGGCCTCATCTTTTTTGCACCACAACAGCCCACCAATACTAAAGGAACACCACAGGGAGTCTGAGCCGTGCATAATGTGGGGATGCCAGGAAAAGATTGCTGGTACACTTACCCAATGCACCATGCCTTCATTGGGGCTGCACTGCTGAGGCCGCACATCCGGCGGCAATGAAATCGTCACCCTCTGGCCCAAAAGACAATCCTCCGGGTCTTCGTTTTCTTCAACATCCGCAGGGTCTGAGTCTGCCCCGTCCATGTTTTCTTCCTCATCGACGCTGTCTGGCATTTGCTCCGATGACTCTTCGTCCAAATCCAGATCCATATCAGGCTCAAGGTCAGTCTCTCCCGGCTCTTCGAAATCAGCGATTTCTTCACGTTCAAAACCGTCACCGTCCGCCACCGCATCGCCATCCACCGGCGTCACCGGCGAAGAAGAACAGGCGGAAAGAAGGATGCAAAGGCATGCCGCCGCAACGTACCCGCACCTCAGTAATTCGCTCAGGACAGTGGGCATAGGGCCTCCGGTATGTGTACTGCAAGACAAATTCCCGCAGGACATTGCGCATATAAACAAAAGGAGCTGAAATTATTTCGAAGCCTGACACATGGTATTATATTACAATATCAGTTCTGTCTGTCAACTTCGGGACAACGCTA
>Ga0209475_10001205_pt1 | contig 34732 bp, 30 predicted proteins | sample tdDd471_FD_187128 | JGI IMG/M metagenome (GOLD analysis project Ga0209475, IMG submission 187128) | Marine sediment microbial communities from the Atlantic coast under amendment with organic carbon and nitrate - tdDd47.1 (SPAdes)... | ecosystem: Environmental > Aquatic > Marine > Coastal >... | reverse complement strand
TTGAGAAACTGCGACTCGCTTACAATAAATCCCCGACCCCGTCGAAAACCAGTACGCCCCCATGTAAAATTAATATCGTTGATTTCTGGACATCGCTCTGTCCATTTGTCGTTTTGCATCAGCGTCCTTTTTGCTGTTACGTTTATCGAATAGTTGTTTACCTCTGGCAACTCCTATCTCTAACTTTACTTTGCCCTTTTTCAAGTATAATCGTAAAGGAATCAGAGTCATTCCGTCTTTTTTAGCAACTCCCAGCAAGTACATTATCTGCCTTTTGTGCAAAAGCAGTTTCCTGTCTCTATCTGGATCAGGATTATAAACACTTCCCTGTTCGTAAGGGGATATGTGGGAGGACACTAAAAAAGCTTCTCCTTTTTTTATGTTTATATACCCATCCTTAAAGTTTGCCTTACCCATTCGGCAGGATTTCACTTCAGAGCCTTTCAGCTCAATGCCAGCCTCATAAGTTTCGTCAATAAAATATTCATGTCGTGCTTTTCTATTAAGCACTAAAGTTTTTTCGCCTTCTGCCATAAAAAGCACTCCTTTATTTAATTGTTCTTAGATTATATCACAGTAAAATCTGCTGTCAATAAATTTCGAAATTTCAAATAGTTATATATTATAATATTACAATTTATTCGAAAAAGGAGCATGTCGCTCCTTTTCATCACCTCTTTACTTTATTCATCTATCCTATCATTATTTTCACTAAATGTTGTTTCATTGCTTTCCATCTGCATTGTCTCTGGCTTTTCACTCATCACTACTTCTTGCTCTAGCAATGATTTCTTATTCAAGTATTGATTCATACTATATGTAAATACGAATGTAGATGCAACTATCCCATATATACAAATTAAACCATACACTATCCAATATTCTGTTGTATACTCAAACATTGATACCATTCTACTCATTGAAGAGAACGTTAGAAAATAGGTAGCAATATACGATGGTAGATATGCAAGTATTAATGTTCCAAGGAGTCTAAAGAAATATTTGTTGCCAATCTTAAATGTATTTGATAGTCCAACAGAGAATTTTTCTTCTACCATTATTGCAGTAAATGCAAGAGTCATATAAATCGAAATTGTAATTGTTATTATACCGTATAATATTAGTCCAATAAAAAAGGCACGTCTAAGTAATAACATAAGTATCATCATTACAATTACAATCCCAAATATTATCCCTATCATTATTAGTGCTAAAACAACAATTTTCCACCAACCACGCTTTAGCCCTCTTTTGTACCACCCTTTTTCCAGCTTACCTGCACACATTTCATATAAATAGTTACCAACTGCTGGTGCAACTAAAAAACCTATTAGCAAATAGCCCAAAATCATTGTACCCATCATTAAAAAATAATTTATCATAAATTTAATATTTTCATACTGATCCATTGTACTTGGTGAAGTTAGTTCAGGCATTATTAATAGCGTTGGGCCTAAAATTATTACTAATGTAAGTATTAACATAAAAGCGAATAATAAAAATGCTTTTGGGTTCTTCTTTAATGTTTGAAAAGTGCTTTTTATCATATTACTACCTCGTCTTTCTATTTTGCATCAATGTTTATATAGTATCAGTATTTGTATATATTTTCAAATAATAGTTCTTTTATGAAGGATATGCATTTGTAAGATGATTATTTCTGTTTTATAACATTTCCTTTTTCTCTATTGTGAGAGTACGTGGGATGGTAGAAAGTTGAACTGGTTATGATTATTAACTTTAGAAATATATGTTAGAAAAGATGGTTTTGATTTATTGCACCTCTTTGAGAATAATGTAATCCATTAACATGCCATCTAGTTTCACTTGTTCTAGTACAATAATTTATAATGTGATTTTTTTCTAATAACTCCAACCAGTCTTTGTCGTTTCCTACTAATTGGATATATGGTTTGCCTCCATTAGGAGGTTTGACAGCTTGTTTAAAATCGTTCATTTCAAGGGCAGCAAAAACACGGCGAGCTTCTTGTAAGGTGATTTTATTGATTTTATTTTGTGAGAAAATCAAATGAACTAACTGTTTTCTTTTTTCAAGGCTTAGTATATCTTCTTCTAGTAACATTAAAGAATACAAAAAGTTTTCCGGTATCTGCAACAATTGATTATTTATTTGATTAATTACAATAGAAATTTCTTTTGCGAATTTAGCTTCAATTAAAACCTTGTATTCATTTGAGGATATGCTATATTTATTTGCCAGATAATCTAAATCGGAAGTGTCAAATTTTGACTCTATAATTTTCATCTCTAATTCGTCTGAATAGTCTCGATATGTAATTGGTATTTTTTCTGGAGCAATTTCAATCAATCTGTTTTGAGGATCTTCGTCTAAATCATTAGATAGAAGCGTAACAATCTCAGAAATTTCTGTTTGTGTGTTTTCTAGCTCTACGTATTCACTGAGATTTTGAGAAATATATTTGATTATGTAATTAGGATAATTGCTTCGAATAAATTCTAAATTCGAATAAGAAAAGCTAATTACGTTATTGTAAATTAGAATACTTATTTTTTTATCAGGAAGTGTTTGAGTGATAAAAGTTTCAGCGGAATATTTTTTTAAAATTTCATAGTATCTATTGTCATTCAAATTGACGCTTTTTACTGTTCCATTTAAGAATTATTTTGTCTTTTTAGCATCTTCTCCTTCAGGAACCTTAAACATAATATCACTATTAGAACTATTTACGAAAGAGATAAGATGGTTATTATAAGGGGCACCTAAGATGCATCTTTCATTATAATAATCTAATATATTGTTAGAATTATATTCAATACAATTACATTTCAATAAATAATCCCATAGTTCTGTGATTCTAATAATTGATGTAATCTTTGTTTTAATAAAAGCAATGTATTTTTCTTTATATGAAGTTTCAATATCCTCATTATTAAGAATTTTAACTGCTGCTTCAGGGCTATCATTAATATCACCATTGGACATTTTTAGCATAGCTGCCATATAATCATCAACATTTTCAGTTTCATGAATATACGATACCAATGGTTGATTACTATCACTTGTAATAGAAGTGTAATTGCGGTGATAGATATCCTTTTGTGATATGTTGTTATACTGGGTTGAAAGAATAAGATTTATCATAGTATCATTGATTGTGTATAAATTATTCTCATATAATTCGTTAAGCAGAATACTGTTTTCTTCATTATAATCAAATTTACCGATTTTCAAATTCAGTGATGCCATACCTTTAGAGATGCTAAACAGATAAAATCCCAATGATGCAAAAGAGTTAACATTAAAGAAGCAATCATCTCCTAAAATAACATTTGTAATACAATCATTCATATTCAACTCATTTAACTTTGCTGTTTTCTTGGTATAACAAAGTGTAGTAATGACATAATCTTTTACTAATTTATATAGATCAACATGAGATTTTTTATTGAATTCAATTAGTTCGTCACAAATTGTATTGGATTTATTGTTGATTTTTTCTGAAAAACTTTTTAGTATAGTTTCATACTTATTTACTCTTTTATTATTATAAGCATATTCTCTACTTCCCAAAGACTAGAAATTATTAATTCTATGCTCGTCAAGAATTTGTTCCACTTTGCTATATAGATAATTTACGAATCGCAATATAAACGTATATTCTTTTTTTGTCATAATTAAGTTTATAATATTACGACATTTGGATGCTTCACTTCTAATAAATGTTCAACTAGATTATAGTTCAGAATTTGCGGCATTGAATAACGATGTTTGTTCGTCTAACCTTCTCGTAATCTCGGCTACTCTATTAAGTTCATAATTGGCTTCATGAGTTGTATTCATATGGAATGATTGTAAGAAACGTTTATCTTCTGGATTCAAACTATGCTGATAGAAGAATGTTAGATAATCAGTATATTGTACGTCAATATAACCTCCGGTTAAAAGCGCTATTATTAATCCAAAATATTGACTTTTAAGTATGCTTCTCTCATAATCTGACATCGGACTTCTGTTATTACTTAATAATAATGTTAATTCTTTGGACAAAGATTTGTCAATCTCTTTATTGTATGATTGAACCATCATATCTCTTAAAGATAGGTTAGTTTTATTATCTCTATTATAACTCTTTCGTATATCAAAAGCTCTATACACAATGCTATCAGATTTATATTGTAATTTAACAAAGTCTTGCGGGAAAATATTTTTATAGGTAATAAGAGCTAGCAATTTATCATATTTATAAATAATTTTTTGATTACTTTTTACCAACTCATTATCTAATCTTTTGATGTATATTGTGAATTCATTATATATATTATATACTAAACGAAGTTCATCTACGTAGAGAGAAATTTCATTAAGCAAATTATATGAAATATAATCAGAATCACTATTCTCTGCATTTTCTTTTAGATAATCTTTAAAATATTCAATAAATTTATCATATGAATTTGAGCTATCAACTATTGGGACGATGGGGATGATAAAATCGAAAAACTTTGTTCTGTCTTTTGAATTGAATGTATCATCTCCTAGCAAGTATATAAATTTAATAGTAGAGCCATTATATTTGCTATTTATAAGATGATTTAATTCTCTCAATTTTATAAATATTTTTGCATTTTTAATTCTATCCAAGTCTTCGAAGACTATTACATCACAATTGCTTTTTTGAAAAATATATATAACTTCATTCAGATATTTGTTAAATATAGATGGCTCTTGCTCTGAGAAAATTTCTATTTCTGCACCTTGTAAACTTAACTTTTTTATTAAACGTTTCTTGTATTGCTTTTTTACTAGTAAGTATATCCAGATAGGTAACAAAGCTGTCGAACCTGAGAAAAGAAAAACAGCAGGAAGAACATTTTGTGTTATGACTTCGAAAAAATTGGCTAATTCATTAATAGTTTGATGTGATGAATTTATCCCATTATATTTGCTTAAAAATAGCATTACTATACTGAAAAAAATAAAGAATATTGATAGAATAAATAAAACTAGTTTTCTCTTATAGCTGGCTTTTTTAAATTTGAAACTTGATAGCGGAATGTCCTTTGGGTTAACTTGATGAATTAATTGGTTAAGTATTTTACCCTCTAAAGTTTCAGTACTCATATCAGTGAGATTATTTGAGTTATTATTATTACTACCTTCGTTTGTGTTGTCAGTGGATTTAAATCCTGTAAGTGATATGTTAAGGAATTTATAGTCTCTTTCTTTATCATTTTCTAGCTGTTTTATATAAGATTCTAATACGCTACTTTTTCCTGATCCATAAGGTCCGGTTATTGTAATGTTACTGATTTTATCATCATCCAATGCAAAATCTAAAGCATCTTTATAAACACCTAGCGGAGCGCTATCGGCTGGTAATAGGGTCTTAAAATTATATTTATTTTTACTCATCTACGTATCCTCAATTTATATCTATAATAATTGTAATTATTTAATTTGAAATTGCATAAAAAACATTTATTGCTATATTATTCTATTGATTTATCAGGACTTATGTGATAGTATATGAGTGCTCAAGAGTTGTCATGACTATTCTTGAGTTATGGAGGATGGTTATATGTCAAAAGCGTACGATATTTGTGAGAATAGCTACTATTTAGATGTTGTTGATTACGAGATTAATCATAAGAAGATTGAATACTGGAATATATCAGAAACAATATCACAATTAGCATATTTAACGCATAGTTATTTCAGATATTACGGAAAGTTCCCTTCAAAGGTAGGAAAAAATATAATTGAAGGCCTAATTAGCTCTAATGAGATTGATAATAAGGATTATATATTTGACAACTATGCTGGATCAGGTACAACATTGGTTGAAGCAAAGATTGCTGGCTACAATTCGCTCGGTATAGATATTAATCCTTTTGCAGTATTAGCTTGTAAGGTAAAGACGAAAAACTTGGATAATTCTGAGCTAAAATGCCAATGGAATAGAATATCTACACTTATAGAAGAATACATAATACTAAGCAAAACTAACTCTATAAATTCAATAGAAGATAAGTCGCTACTTAAGAAAATTGAAGAACGCAAGAGAAACATTTATATCGAATTCAAAGATGTCTCAAAGTGGTTTTATGAAGATGATATTAATGAGTTAATAATAATAAAATCTGTTTTGTTAGAACAAAAACCAGATTCATATCGAGAATTTTTTACACTTGGATTTTTTGCAGTACTAAGAAGAATTTCAAAAGCTTATGATGGTGAAGTAAGACCGCATATTAATAAAAGTAAAAAAAGAAGAGACGTTAAGAGTGCTTACTTTAAAAAGATACATGAAATGATAAGCTTAATGGGTGAATGGAATAAGGTAACTGATAAGAATGTATCTTCAAATGCCTTTTTAGTAAGTAATAATGATGGAGCAAGTATTACACATATACTAGATAAGTATGAAAGTAAAACTAAAAAATCTTTAGGATTAGTAGTTTCACATCCGCCATATTTGAATTGTTTTGATTATATACCTGTATATAAATTATTATTTAACTGGGCTTTTGATTTTGAAGAAATATATGATAATTCTACCTATGAAGATATAAAAAAACTTGAAGTACGTTCATATCCAGTAAATAATGATAGAATGCTAGATAACTATTTCCATCACCATAAAGAAGCCTATAAAATTATTTATAACAGACTTAGAAAAGGTGGATATTGCTGCATTGTGATTGGTGATTGTACTGTTAGAAAAAAACTATTGAGTGTACATAAAATATTTATTCAACTAATGGAGAGCATAGGCTTCAAATTAGAAAAAGTTGTGTACAGGTCAACTCATTATGGATTAGGAAAATATGCATATTCACATCGTGCGGATTATCATAGCGAAAATGGAGGGAAAAAAGATGCAATTATTTTCTTTAAAAAATAATACAGTTAGTAAAAGAACTAAGGTTTGATCTTAGTTCTTTTATTTTATACGACTGTCAAAGATAATAAGCTATTTAACGATGACTGATAATCTGTTATTGGTATATTTAAAATCTATATATTGTTTTAATTCAATGTCATAAAATATATTACTTTCATATTTATCAATTATTCTGTATATAGCATTTCTCACAGACTCATCATTTAAAAAGGCTCTTTTACTAATATGTTTCAGCAAGTTTTTTCTGCCATAAATTTCATCAAATAGCATGAAAGATTGAATGATTATTTCATCAGGTACTATGATATTATGATCAATACAAGTTTTTATAACATTTTGAGACTTATTTTCCCAATGAGAAAATTCACAAAGCACAAGGGCTGATATCATATTTTTTTTGTCTTCTGGAATATCATCTTTACCCCAATGATTATCAATTTTTTTTCTTAAGTCCATTGCTACCAATGATGCTTGCTTTGCTTTTTCTGGTGTCTGTGGTCCAGGCAAACAATTATGTTCTGATATTTTGATTTTAGATGTATCAATATTATCTACTTTGATTATTTTACATGATCTTATTATGGATGGGATTTTGGCATACATATCTTCGCCTGAGATGATTACATGTAATTTTTCATTTTCATCCATTGCAAATTTCAAAGTATCTTTTTTATTTGCTTTGAATTTTTTTGTTTTATTTTTCCACTTAACTTCGATTATTGCTTTATCACCTTGCTGTTTAATGTAACAGACATTACAGTTTATAGTTCCGTTGTTTTGCCAATGATTTGAGAATTTTACTGTCTTTATGTCACCAATATTAAGCTCTGAAATGTGAGAATTTCTTGAAGCTTTCCTTGCTACTTCAACACCCACACATTTGCACTCTATTGCCCCGAATAATTGACCGGCATCAGTATAAAACCCAAACTCTACTTTGTGCCCAGCAGTTGTAAAACCTTCAAGTTTATTTTCAATTTCCATACTTTCTCTTAATACATCATCTCGAAATAACCCTCCTAAGGTAAGCATTTCTAGCATATCTCCTACTTTTCTTCCTATTTGATGCCCCACTAGATTATAGCTTTCAATATACTTATAAATGTTAGTCAAATAAGTAAAGTCACGTAGTTCTTTTTTTATATCATATATCATCGTGTATCTCCATATTTTACAATTTCACTTCATTATATTCTATCATAAAACGACATATAATAATATCCAATTTATAATGTTACATCCGTTTTTTCTATAAATTACGACAGCATTAAATTCCAATACCATTTTTGGTACACAAATTTAATGTCCTGTTTAACAAACACTTGTACGATATACGAAAACGTGCTACAATATTAATCGCCACCGCAATGGTAATAATTATCGCCACAAATAAACAAACCCAACACACGCCAACGTCGTCCCACATTCGCCGCCGTGACGGTGACGGTCGCTATAAATATATATAACTTATCGTCGTACTAGTGCAGCTAGTGTACTAAGGTTAGTGTGCAATTAGAGTTTGTGACGATACCGAAGGATAAGCTACTGACTATATATATCGTCACCGTCACAAAGTTAGGCTAAAGTTGCTAGCAAGCATCGCATATGGTTAACCATATGCTGCTTGTTGGGAGAACCCAAACCCCTTTTCAGAGAGGAGAATAGATTATTTGAGGAAAAGAAACAACACAATTCTGCTGCGATTAAGCGATGCGGAAAAGAAAATGCTAGTTAAAAAGTGTGAGCAGACAAATATGAATTACTCGCAGTTTTTGAGAGATTGTATTACCGGAAAACAGATTAAACCTGCTCCAAGCAAAGATTATATGGCCTTATACAAGGAGATAAACCATATTGGAAATAACATTAATCAAGCGTCTAAATCAATAAATATGGGGATTGCAACTAATGAAGATATTGTATTCCTAAAAGAAAAGTTGAACAAAGTATATGAGATACTAGAGGCAGTATTATAAATGGCATATACAAAGATTATTCCTATCAAAACAAATCTGAATCGTGCAATTAATTATATAACCAATGCCGACAAAACAGATGAACAGATTTTAGTTGGTGCATTAAACTGTCGTGCAGAAAAAGCGTATAGCCAAATGCAAAATATAAAATCCCATTATGATAAAAAGGATGGTAGATTAGGTTATCATCTAATCCAATCATTCAAGCATGATGAGATAAATCCGGATGCAGCTTTTAAAACTGCAGAGAAATATGCTAACCATTATAAAGGGGATAAATACCAAGTAATATTTGCAACTCATATTGACAAAGAACATATCCACAACCATATATTATGGAACTCAGTTTCATTTGCTGATGGTATGAAATATCATGCAGATAAAAATGAATATAAAGATAAGATCAGACGCATATCAGATGAAATATGCAAGGAAAATAATCTGTCCATAATTGAACCTGATATTGCAAATACGGTCAATAAACATTATGCAGAATGGCTAGCCGATAAACAAGGTCATCCAACATGGCGCAGTTTAATAAAAACAGATGTAGATGACGCAATGAACTGGGCAATACAGATGTCAGAATTTTATGTTGACCTGAAAATGAAAGGTTACAAAGTAGATACTAGTGGAAAATATGTGACCATAATATGTAAAGGAATGAAAAGACCTGTAAGATTAAAAAGTCTGGGTAAGGAATATTTGCGAGATGAGATTCAAAGAAAAATAGAGGATAATTCGTATGGAATCAATAAAGAAACTTATAGCCCTAAAAAATCAAATTATCAGTACATTAAACCTCCCTCAAAATACGCAGGCTGGTTAGTATGGTTTTGGTGGTATAAACAGTACCATCAAGCCATGAGGGAGCGTGCAAGACCAGTACACAGAATAGTTAGAGAAGATTTAATCAAATCAATGAAATTTCTAAGGACACATGAACTGGTTTTCAAGTATCAAATTACGGATAAATCAACTTTAATAAAAGCAATAAACCATATCAATGATGAGATTAGCTCTCTTATCGAATTAAGAATAGATATGAAAAAGGATAAACCTATAAAAAACGAAGGAAAAATCAATATTATTAATATCCGACTGCGAAAACTTAGATTAGAACTACATTTAACGAAGAATTTACACTTTTATGCCAAAGCTATTGAGCGAAAAGTATGTACTATCCAACCGAGGCATAAGAAGAAGTCGAGAATAAGGGAGAGAACCCGATAACAGTGGCTCCTGCGTGAGCCAATGAAAAAATCTGTGGCTCCTGCAGGAGCCAATAAAAGAAAAATTGTGCAGTATTGAGCTAAAACATAAAAATAGGAGTTTTCAAAGAGATATATGAATATAAAAATCTGGCTCCTACTGTTGGCTCTTAGGTATTGTGATTTTACACAGATTATCAGCATATTGCGGAAAGTGGCTCCTACGTATGGAGCCAAAAAATAAAGAGAAGAGGTAGAAATGGAAGAAAACAAAAACACAAGAATCATTGAGATTGACGGTCATAAATTCAAGGTAACATCCGTATTCAATGAAAATTCCGACAAAGATATTATGAATCTGATTTATGATAAGTTTAGAGATAAAGAACATGGATGCTACTTTATGTCTTGTTAATAATCCTTTCCATGAAGAAAATGAAAAATAATGCACACAGAGCTAGATATATCTAACCGATTAGTATATAGTGTGTGTGTAATCCTAATCGGTTTGGCAGAAAACGACTTAAAGTCAAATAATAAAGGAGGTTTAATGTGTCAAACCAAATGAAAAAGACTGCCCTGTATTGCCGTCTCAGCCATGATGATGAGCAAAAGGGTGATAACAATAGTATAGTAAATCAAAAGAGCATATTAGAAGAATACGCTAGAAAGCATAAGTATTACAATTATGAATTCTATGTAGATGATGGATTCTCAGGAGTAAGGTTTTCAAGACCGGATTTTGAACGGATGATGAATAAAGTTGAAGCTAAAGAAATTGATACAATCATTGTAAAAGATTTATCTAGAATAGGTCGTAACTATCTTCTAGTCGGAAACTTAATCGAGAATATTCTTCCCAAGCATAACGTCAGATTCATTGCAATTAATGAGTGGCATGCTAGAGATACAAGCAGAAAGATTAAAGCAGTGAAAAGGGCTCAATCAGAAAGAGGTGAACGGCTATCAGGCACATATCCATATGGATATTCAATATCACCTGATGACAGGAATAAACTAATTCCAAATCCTGATACGGCACCAATAGTCAAAAAGATATTCGAAATGTATTCAAAAGGCAAAAGACTAGTTGATATTCAGAACTGGCTTGAAGAAAATAGAGTATTAACACCTTATGCATACCTATACTCAGTTACCGGTAACAGCGGTTATGGTAAGATCAATAATATGCCTTATACTTGGATACCAAGCACAATCATTTCAATACTGGACAGAGTAGAATATATCGGTCATCTTGCAACTAACAAGGGATATAACGAATCTTACAAAAATCTCATAGTAAAAAAGAATGATAAAAAGGATTGGCTGATTTTTGAAAACAGGCATGAACCGATTATTGACCAAGCGACTTGGGATGTTGTTCAAAAACGGAGAGCGAGTATATCAAAGCCAAAGAAAACTGGTTTAATAGATGAGTTGTCAGGAATGCTATTCTGTGCTGACTGCGGAAGAAAGCTATATGCTTTTCAACATAATAAAGGTAAGAAAACTTATGAATATTACAGATGCTCAGGATATTCTGCAAGAGGAAATTGCACTACACATTATATTCGTAAAGAACTATTAACCAAAGTTATTCTTAATGATTTACAGCACGTGACAAATCTAGTGAAACACTTCGAGGACACTTATTTATTTGAAATCATGATTAAGGATAGTAAAGATGAGTTAGCTGCTAACGCTGAAAAACACATTAAACTGGATGAGTCAAATAAAAGGATTGATGAAATTGATGTGATTATGCAGCTTAATAATGAATAAGAAACAGAACAAAGTAAGCTTAAATCTGAAGCTGAAGAATTACAATCATCTTTGAATGATAACAGATTAGTCATAAGGGAGAAAAAGGACTTCCTACACCTAGTTAGAAAGTATACCGATATTAAAGAACTAGAATTTGATGTAGTACGTGAGTTGATTGATAAAATTGTTGTTCATGACCAAGTACCAAAAGGTGACGACAAATCGATATTTATTACAGATTTGGTGGCTGTAAACCATTTATAAACGTAAACTTAGATGATATCATGGATGTACAAAACACAGTGTAGGATGTCAGCACACGTCCTCTCTTGAAAGAGAAAAACGAAACAAAAAGAGTTCAAGACTTTCAGACGCGTTCGCTGGCTGAAAGTCAAATAAGTTACTGAAAAGGGAGTTTGATAAGAACACCACTGTTGAAATATGTATAGCAATGTACTATTAAAAGTGTACATGCCTCGTTGGGCGTTTGCATTTGTGCAAACGTCCCTTCAAAGGACAGGATTATAGATTACGCTATTTAAATACAAAAGGTAGTTTTACGGAGTATTACCCTAAATCCTCCCAAAAAGAAGAATGTGTTTTTCTTTGGGTCAATTTGCTCCAAATTCAAACCACACACGAACTTGTATGTTGAGTATATTGAACTTCAAATTATTACTAATAACTTTAATCAATTTAATAATATATCAATAGTATTTCAATAGCACTACATTATTAAATTGATCAAAAATGTAAAATATGTTATAATTGTCAACAATAAGTTATATACATAGAAAGGGAAGTTTATCTGATGAGCCAAGAAAGGTCATTTATGAAAAACTTAACTACATTGTCATACTTAATTCTCAATCCTTTTGCCAAAATAGGTAATGAGGATTTAGATGGTCGTGTAGATGAGGATTTGTATTACAAGTATTTTCACATTATAGAAAGTTCAACATACAAAAGAATGTGCGAGGTAGTTAATGTTGCTACTGATGCAACAAAAAATACATTATTCATTACAGGATTTCGTGGTAGTGGAAAAACAACTTTTTCGCGATATTTAGATAGTATTATTAATAGCAAACTTGAACTGCCTGGAATTGATAGTACTATGGACAATGAAATAAATAGTAGCAAAACTAGGTGTATAAAAAACAATATTGATAAGAAAGAAACAAATCATAGAATTAAAGATATTATAAATAATTATGAAAACACTAAAGAAAAAATCAGAAAAATTTTGTCATATAAAAATGATTTCAACGACAGTACTGACATTGCAAGTTATATTAATAAAAATTTAAAAGGAAATATTAATTATCTTAATTTTGAAGTAGGTACGAATGAGGAAGATAAGTATCCAGTTAAAAAAAAGTTATGCCTAGTTTTAATGGATGAAGTCAAAAATATTATAGAAAATGAAAAAAATATAATATTCCATAAAATTCATAATTTCTATAAGAAAATTAAAAAAGAATACTGGAGAAATTTTGACCAAACTGATACTGATAAAGGTAATAGATTAATAGATTTTGATACACTTTTGTGTGAACATTTAATAGATGAAGTTATGTTTTCGGAAATAGAAGATTATCTATTTTCTTTTATAAGTAAGTACTCAATTAGTGAACTATTATGTATAACCCTATTGTTTGAGCATTTCAAAAAAAATGTTAAGAGTAAAGGTAAAAAAACATTTTTTATATTTGATAATATTGATATAATATTTGACACTCGTGTTTTAGAAGACTTCATTCTTGGTTACAATAGTTTTTTAAGTAATTTCAAAACTATATTAAATGAATATAATTCTGATTTACCAGAAGGTGAAAATAAAATACTTTTATACGAAGATTATATCTATATATTTGTAATGAGAGAAACTACCAATGCAAAGATATCAGAACATATATACGGTCGCATGTTTACATTCGCAAGCCATTTCGATATATCAGCAGATTTAGACAAAGCTAAGTTTATTGAAAAAAAATTGAAATTCCTAGAGGAAGACAAATTACACCTAAATAATAAGATGTTATATAAAAATGTTACTAGGATTGATAGAGTATTTAGTGATGGGTACATGAGAAAGAATATTTTTTCACTTATTAATAACGACTATAAAAGGGCAGCAATGTGTTTATCAATAATATGCGAAAATTCACCACTACTAATTGACGAATATATCAAGTTAATGGATACAAATGTTAGATATAATAAGCATGGAGCGAGATCGTTACTGCTGAGATTAATCTTTGATCATTATAAGAAAAAGAATTATTTTAATTTTCTTAAGATACATAATTCAAGCCAGGATATCTACGAATTTTCTTCATCAAGAATGTTATTAACGTATATAAGCAATTATTATCCTGTTCACATAGATAATTATATGATGGAAAACGATGAAACTATTACTTTTGACACCCTATTAATAAAATGTGGTGCATTCTATGAAGGTGATATAGAGGACGAGAAACTCAAAAAAATGATTGATGTATTATGGATGGCATATGATTTAAGAGTGTCTGACTCATGGAATCACTTGATTACATTTGATACTATTAAATCATTATCTAAAACGAATGTTGTTGATAGAATAATTGCGCGCAGAAATGACATTGAATATGAAGACTTACCTAAGCCAACAGTAAGAATAACTTGCACTGGAAGAGTTTTCATAAATATTATTTGTACACATTTTGAATTTTTCTCATGTATGTTTTCTAAAAAACGCAATCCATATAAAACACCACTATTTTATAGTGGTAATACCCGTTTTATTAACTCAAAGAAAAAATATATTTTTGAATTAATTTTAGATGAAGTTCTATTTTCGGTTAAGAAAGTCTTACAAAAATCGAATGAGTTTAATAAAAAAGTCTTTTATGATAAGTTTAATTTGAAAAAAGATGAATTGATAGAGAATGAAGAATATATTTACTACGATGGTATGTTATATGAAGAAAAGGTTATTCATCAACACCTTAATTATATAGACTCATATAGATTACACTTGATAAATGGTAAATTTGCAAAGAATGTTGAAGATATTAACCAAAGAATAACTAGAATAATGAAAGAATATTTAAAACTATTAAACAAAGGTTTAGAAACTTACTATAGCGATAACAGTAAAAAATTATACAACGAACTTTCTTTCTGTATGAATTATTTGCACAACACAAAATATTCTAATAATATTATGGAAATATCACGTGAAGAATATAAGAAATTGAAGAAGGAGAAATAATTAGTGAGTAATTTAGCAACTGTACTTCCTTCATTCGTATCTATCATAAATATTTTTATTACATTCATGATAATTATATTTAAAGATGAACTATTAAAGGAGAAAGTAACTAAAGAAGCAATTTCAAACTTTTACTTAGAGTTATATTCAAGATTACTAAAAATAGATAATCTAATAAAAATAGCTAATAAGAAAAGTGAAAGTCTTAATCAAACTTTTAGCATATATAATAAATATGATGACTTATATTTGGCCAAATATTATGAAAAAATATTAGATGAGTATTGGGACTTTTTGTCATATCTCAGAAAGAACAATTGTAATGTTGCTACAAAAAAAATTAATAAGAATCTTATAACAATGCAAAACCATATAATTGGAGTTCAAATAGTTATTGATTCAAAGTATGACGTGAAGATTATAGAAAATATGAGTGAAAAGTTCCCAATTATTGATTTATCTGAAATTTTAAATGAGATAAGTATTTTTATGAATAAAAAATGTTAAGCTATATTTTTCATTATAAATTTATTATTAAATATTTAAATATATATAAATATCAAATCTTTAAAGAAAGAAAAGCTGTTCTTTAGGTATATACATTCTTTTAATAATTTAATGTTGCTATATATTAAATGGTATTAATCTTCATTTTTACAAATAGTTTAATAAAACATTAAAGAACTCCCCTAGGAAGTCCTCAATATTAAAATTATAACAGTTGTAAATTTTTCATCTGCCTAGTATCACGCCCCCTGTACATCATCATCCACATCACCCTTAGGTTCTGTATCAGCTTCCACAGCTTCCAGTCCTTTTAATGCTTCCACAGCCTCTTCCAATCCTTGGTCAGCAGCTAACTGATACCAGTACTTAGCTTGTGATAAATCCTGCTCAACACCATGACCGTTCTCATAGCAAATTCCAAGACCCCATTGTCCTACATGAACTTCTTGTTCAGCAGATGCATTATAATAATATACTGCCGTTTCATAGTCTCTTTCTACTCCCCATCCTTCATAGTAGAAATGACCCACGTTATATAATGCCATTCCATCACCATAATACGCTGCTCTTTGATACCAATAAAATGCTTTATCATAATCTTGCTCTACGCCCAAACCTGTTTCATACAAATCACCATAGTCGTTCATACCAAATATGTTACCTTGCTCTGCGGATAGTTTATAGTATCGGGCAGCCTGTTCATAGTCCTGCTCCACTCCTTCACCATCATAATACATACGCCCCATCATATATTGTGCTCTGCTGTCTTTATCATCTAATGCAGGTTTCAAGATTTCAACAGCTTTTTCATAGTCTACATCATAATAGCATCCAAAATAATAGCACCTAGCTAAATAATAATTCCCTCTGCTATCCTCTAGCTCTACTGCCTTTTCAAAATACTCTACAGCCTTTTTATAGTAGATTGTATTCCCTTCCTCATAATACATATTATATTCACCAATCCAAACTATCGCATCTACATCACCTTGATCAGCAGCTTTTGTATACCAAAACAAAGCCTTATTATAGTCTAGTTCATATATTCGTCCTGTCTCATAGCACCATCCAAGGTACAGTTGAGCATGTAAATATCCTTGGTTAGCCGCACATTGCACTAAATATATGCCAGCATCTTCATCTTCTTTTACGCCTTGTCCATTAATGTATAAAAATCCGAGACTGTATTGAGACTGCTCATCTCCCTGCCATGCACCTCTTTTAAACCAGTTTGCAGCCTTGTCAATATCCTTATCAACGCCATCACCATAATAATAGCACTCCCCTAACATACCTTGAGCAGTTGGATGCCCTTCTTCTGCACATTCACTAAAGTTTGCAAAAGCCCTCTTGTACTTGCCCTCATCATAGTACTCCATGCCTTTATCAAACTTCGTCTTTATATCCTCAGAGATACTGTCCCAGTCAAAATCCTTTATTCGCTTTTGGTCCATCTCCATCACATCAAAGCCATCAGGCTCACTATATCTATTTACATTTTTTTCCTTTTTTTCGTGCTCTACACCCTCATCTTCCTTACCATCACCTTGCCTATCCTCTTCAGATGGCTCAACCACTATCTTAGTCACCGTCACAAAATGCCTCTCCAGCTTAGTCGATGCTTCCTCCACGTCTATCTCAAAGTACCAATCACCAGCGTAACCTTCCACATAGTACTCATCATCATACCTATCACTCTCCCTTTGGATAGTGTAACCTTCATCCTCCAGCACTTCCTTATAGTACTCCATTATGGCTTCAACGCCATCTTGGCTACCAAATTCTAATTCACATATACCTTTATCTCTCTCAAAATAAAACACAATAGCATTATCATAAATAGGTAAATTCTTTGTAGGGAAATCACTATGCTCCACCCCTTCTGTATACATAGATGGAACACACCCTGCAAATAGTAAACCTACCAATACTAAATACAATATTGTTCTTACTTTCTTCATTCCATTATCCTCTTTCGTAATTTATATATCTTAATCTCATTATGTATTAATTTAATCAATTTATCAATATTTTCTATCTATAAGCAAAATTTTTTGCTACAATCATATCAAGTGTTGTAGCAAAATATCAGAGCAGTCCCGCCTGTAATGTCTATATTTACTTTTTCACGAACTGCAATATTGCTAAGACCTATTGGATAACCATATTTAAAATATGTTCCCTTATCTATTTCATACTTAAGTCCTGAAGATGATTTTATAACTAGTTCTCCATCAAAAGGCACTATAGATATAGTATCGCCAATATTACACTGTATCTCAACATCCTCTTTACTCATAATGGCATATCCACCATCTAGAATAATTCTTCCGCTACATTTAGCATCCTGCAGCCTTTTTAGAAGCATAAGATTCCCATATTGATGGTCAAGTCTTCCTCCAGTTGCCCCTAAGATTGTAACATATGTAGCTCCACGTAATAATGCATAATCTATAGCCAACACCCCGTCTGTCTCATCTTTTTCAGTGGGAGCTTTTATTATCTGTGTATTAGTATCTCGAAAAAGCTTAATCAAGTCCTTACTAGCAGAGTCAAAATCACCAATTATCGTATCTACTTTAATATTTTCTTCAGTAGCCCATTTAGCCCCACCATCTGCACAAATCACAAAATCTGCATCACTTATTATATTATCAACTTGGGTGCTTTCTATTTTCTTGCCATTTAATATTATTAAACAGTTCATTATTCACCTTTCAGTTCTTTAATAGCTTTTGTATAGTCGCTACTACTTGTTATAGCAGATCCTACAACCAAAATATCTACTCCCGCTGAAATAGCTTTGTCTTTTGTGTTTGCTTTGATTCCACCATCAACTTGTATATCATATGAATAATGGTTTTCTTCTCTTAATCTTTTTAATTCTTTTACTTTATCTAATGTTTCTTCTATTAAGGATTGTCCACCTTTTCCTGGTTCTACTGTCATTACAAGAACCATGTCTACTATAGGTAGAACATCTAGTATGGCAGCTACTGGGGTTGCTGGCTTAATAGAAACCGAGCTTTTAACACCTTTGCTTTTAATAGTATTCAGGCATTCTTCAAGATTGTCAACTGCTTCTTGATGAATAGTTATAATATCAGCACCTGCATTTGCAAATTTCTCAATATGCTTTTCAGGGTTAACTATCATTAAGTGAACGTCCAAAGGCAAAGTAGTGACTTTTCTTATATCTCGTACCATTTTAGGTCCAAATGTAATGGCATTTACAAAAGTACCATCCATTACATCAAGATGTATAATATCGCAATTAGCATTTTCTAAATCCTTTATAACATCCCCCATCTTAGCGAAGTCAGCCTGTAGTATTGATGGTGCTATCTTAACCATATCTTTTTTTCCACCTTTCATTCATCTGTTCATATATTTTTTTATATCTATTATGTCTATCTGCATCAATTTTTCCTTGTTTTACCGCCTCAATTACAGCACACTTAGGCTCACTGTAATGAAGACATCCATTAAACTTACACTCATGCGAGTATTCAACAAAATCGGGATAATAGTCCTTTATATTTTTAGGATCTTCTAGATCTAGCTCCAACATTGAAAACCCTGGAGAATCCACTACATAGCCTTTATTATATTCTAATAGATTTGCTTGTCTTGTGGTATGCTTCCCTCTTTGTGTTTTTTTACTTACTTCCCCTGTCTGCAAATTAGCTTTTGGCAGTAACCTGTTTAAAACAGACGACTTTCCAACTGCTGATTGACCAGCAAAACAAATAGTTTTCCCTTCTATTGCCTTTTTAAAGTTTCTAATTCCTTTGTTAGTCTTTGCACTAAGTGCAAATCTTTTGAGTATATGAGGGTATTTATCTAATATGCTTTGTGAGTATTTACTATCTAAATCGCATTTATTAACGACCAGGCATATATCGGCATTAATTTTAAATGCATTTACAAGTAATATATCTACAAGATTAAAGTCAGGCTTAGGGCTTTCTGGAGATAATACTATAATGAGCATATCAATATTAGCTACCATTGGCCTTAACAAATGATTTTTCCTGTCTACTATATCTGTAATATATCCATCACTTTCATCACTTGATGGATTATACTTAACATAATCTCCTACCATAGGAGTCACTTTTTTTGCACGAAAGTTACCTCTTGCTCTGCAAACATGGCTTTCATTGCCATCTACTACAGTGTAGTATCCTCCTATACCTTGAATTATTCTACCCATATTGTTTGAGTTGTTTTTTTTCACTCCTGTACCTCAAATGTTACTCTGTCTTGTCTTACTTCGACACCATCATAGAATATAATTATGTCCTTCTCTCCCGGTGTGTTTGTATATAGTGTCAAAATAATATCATGGTCACCCTTTGTTAGTGCCTTGTCATAGACTATTTGTTTTACCCCTTCATCTACATAAACAATCCTAACCCTTGTTGTTTCATTAGTTAAAGATAGTAAGAAGTGCTTTTCTATGCTATATTCTTCTTCTTCACCATTACTTACATATAGAGTAATCTTTTGATCATCTTCAATTACACTATCCATCTCAGGTTCATGATAAATTACAATATCTTTTTCGTACCCACTATCAATAGGAATAACATCAATTCTTTCTAATTCCACATCAACACTATCCAATAAATATATCGCTTCAACTAAAGATCTCCCAATTATATTTGGCATGTATGGTATTGTAGTATCCTGTTCTGTGGCTATCCATATATTTATCTTCTCTCCAATTGGAATCTCAGTTCCAGCTTTAGGTTCTTGCCTAACTATATACTCATTTGGTAAATCTGACACCTCTTGAGATACGTCTCCAACTAAAAATCCCATTTCTTCAATCTGAGCAATAGCTTCTGTAAATGAAGTGTTTACAACATCAGGTACTGAAAAAAGTTCAGGTCCTAAGCTTACATTTAGTTTAATATATATGCTTTTATCAACCATTTGCCCGCTTTTTGGAGATTGAGATATAACTACTCCTTCTGTATATTCATCACTTGCTATATACTCTATTAAATAATTAAATCCATTTATCTTTACTGTCTTAGTAGCTTCATCAACAAGCATCTCCTCAACATGAGGTACCATAAATTGCTGACTTACTTCCTCTTCTTTTCGCTCTTTATTTGTAATTGCAATTATCCCTGCTATTATTCCTAGCACAACTACTATAACTAACAATAGTCTAATGACAAATTTTCTTATTTTTACAATTGCAATTCCATTATGTACTCTTTCTTGTTCATCTGGTTTTAGTTTTTCATCTTCATAATATCCAATGTCTGTAATCTCTTTTGTATTGTGTTCTTCTGTGTTATTATCACTTTCAATAGGCTTCTGCTTATCGTTAATAATCTGTTCTTTTTTTATCACCGGAATTGCTTTTGTTTCTCCCTCATCATCAGCTTGTACTACAAAATCGCCATATGGATCTTCTTCTGATAGAAGTAAATCATTTTTCAATTCCTGTATTGATTGATATCTCATATCTCTCAATTTGTTTGAGGCCTTCATAATTATTCTATCCATAGCTTGAGTTAAACTATGATTTTTTGTCATAGGTGAAGGAACTCCTTCGTTAACGTGTTTTAGAGCAATAGTTACAGGTGTTTCTCCCTTAAATGGCAATGTACCAGTAAGCATCTCATACATTACTATTCCTAATGAATAGATATCTGTAGTCTTGTCCACCACATTACCCATAGCTTGCTCTGGGGACATATAGTGAACAGAACCTAATACATTTGAGCCTCCCATAGTCATTGTTGCAGATGTTGTCATTTTTGCAATACCAAAATCAGCAACCTTAACAATACAGTCTCTATCAATCATAATATTCTGTGACTTAATATCTCTATGAACTAGCTTTTTAGCATGTGCATAAATAAGAGCGTCACAAATCTGTACTGCAATTTCTACAGCTTCCTTTTCTGATAGTATACCCTTCATTGAGATGTATTCTTTTAGCGTACGCCCTTGTATATATTCCATAACCATATAAGGACACCCATTGTCTACACCTACATCAAATGTTTTAACAACATTCCCATGCTCTACTACTTTAGATATCTCTGCCTCTTTTTCAAACATAGTTACAAATTCTGCATTATCCAAATACTCTTCTTTAAGCATCTTTATAGCTATAACTTCTTTTGTTTCTACATTTTCACCCTTGTATACAATTGCCATACCACCTTTTCCAACGATTGAGTGAATAGCATACTTATTACTTATAATGCTTCTTTCCATTAAGCTACTCACTTTCTTTATTGGTTGCTATGACTATAGTTATATTATCAGAACCACCAGCCTGATTTGACATATCTATTAATGTCTTAATTGCACTTTTTCTATCTGAGGATGCTTCTAGAATCTTTTCTATCATATCTATATCAATATATTCATACAATCCATCAGAACAAAGTAGTATTTGCTCTCCTTCTTTTAACTCAACTTTAAACATATCTATCATAACTCGTTTTTCAGTTCCAATAGCTCTGGTAATAATATGTCTGTAGTTATGCGTCTTTGCTTCCTCTTTTGTTATTTTACCTAAATTAATATATTCCTGCACCAACGTATGGTCATCTGTTATTTGTTTTGCTTTATAATCAGCTGTAATATGGTATGCTCTTGAATCTCCAACATTCAAAACGTATGCTTGATTGCCAATAAATGCAGCCATGACAAGTGTAGTCCCCATTCCTTTTAAATATTCACTTTCGCTTGCTCTATCATATACTGCTATGTTTGCAATGCAAATACTTTCATACAAAAGTTCTTCTATATCTATTTTCTTTTTAAACTTTCTATTTATAAATCTAACTATGGTATTTACACACAGCTCACTTGCAACATCTCCACCTTTGTATCCGCCCATTCCATCGGCAACTATAGCAAGTTTTATTTTATCCGCTTGCTTAGGTGTGTAAAAATAGTCTTGATTGTTTTTACGTACGTTACCCATATGCGTATCGCCTATAACATCAATACAAGGTTTCTTTTTGGACTTTCTAAATATCATTTATCTTCCCCTGCTATTACATTATGTCTTAATTGTCCACATGCTCCATTAATATCTGAGCCCATACTTCTTCTTAAAATAGCCTTAACCTTATTGTCTTGTAGTGCTTTTAAAAAACTATTTGTGGCTTTTTTATCTGTAGGTAAAAATCCCTCTCTGCCAGCATTTAGCCTAATAACATTGACATTACAGTTTAACCCTCTTATAGCCTTTGATAAATCCTCTGCATTTTTCTTATCATCATTAACACCAGCTATTAATACATATTCTATTATTATACGCCTTCCTGTAGCATTAAAATATTCTCTACATGCTTTTATTGTATCAGCTATGGAATATTTATTTGCAATAGGCATAATTTTCTTTCTTGTTTCATCATTTCCAGCATGTAATGATATGCACATTGTAACTGGAATATTTTCCTTTGAGAAATCATACATTCTATCTACAAGTCCACAAGTAGATAATGAAATGGATCTATATCCAACATTTAATGACTCTTGGCTATTTATTCTTTGTAAAAACCTTATTGTATTATCATAATTATCAAAAGGCTCACCGCTTCCCATTAATACTATGTTATTTATAGGACGATCTCCACCAATATCTCTAACTACAGCAATTGCTTGAGCTAGCATGTCACCATCTGTTAGATCTCTAGTTTTGTTATCAATTGCTGAGGAGCAAAACCCACATGCCATATTGCATCCTGCCTGTGTTGACATGCAGAATGTATTTCCATAATCGTAAGGCATCAGTACACCTTCAATCAATACTCCATCATACAATCTAAAAAGATACTTTATTGTACCATCAATTTTGGATACTAGTTTTGTATAAATTTCAGCATGCCCTGTAATGTAATTTTCTTTTAATGTATCCCTTAAATTTTTAGGAATATTACTCATCTCATCAAAGCTAGCTCCCTTTTGAAGCCAACTATATATCTGCTTATATCTGAATTTGCTACTGTCTATTTTAGCAATTTCTTCTTTTAGCTCTTCAATGCTCAAATCAAGCAATGTCTTTAACATCTATACACCCATCCTTTAAGACCTTAATATGTGTAAAATCATATTACCATTTTCACAACATTAAAAACATTGCATTCTTTAATGTTATATCATCAGCCTTGATCTATGATTAATTACTTTCAGCCTTTCCTTCTCATCTTAGCTATATAAAAGCCTGATGTGTCGTGTACGTTAGGCAATAACTGTATCCCTATACCGTCAAATGATTTTTTAAGAGAGTCGCTATCTTCAGGTGCAACAATTTCAAAATCTTGATTATTCTTTAGAAATCTACTAACTACACTATAATTTTCTGTTTTAGAAATAGTACATGTTGAATAAACTAAATATCCATGCTTTGCTACTGACTTGGAACAGTTTTCAAGAATTTTCAACTGTGTAACTGCTAGATTCTTCATATCCTCATATGTCTTATTATATTTAATATCAGGCTGCTTAAACATAGTCCCTAGGCCAGAGCATGGTGCATCTACAAGTACACAATCCACATCTAGTTCAAATGGCTTTTCTGTTGCGTCAAACCTGTATGTTTTTGCATTTACTCCAAGCCTTTCAAACAGTTTTTCCATTATTTCAACTCTATGTGGGTGAATATCCGTAGCAAAGTATTCCGCATCATTATATATGCTTGCCATCGCAGCAGTTTTACCGCCAGGTGCTGCACATGCATCTAATACATATTTTGGTTTGTTATCAACAGTTATATTTGCAATTACCATTGAGCCTTCGTCCTGTACAGCTATTTTACCTTCATTAAATAGATCCTTTTCAATATCTTCAAAACCTGCCTGTATCCTAAAAGCATCAGAAACTAATTTGCCTCTACTATATTTAATTTCTCTTTTATTAAGTTCATTTTCAAGTTTATCATTAGTATATCCTTTTAGGGTATTAGCTCTTATTACAATTCCTTTATCATCTTTATATGATAGCAAGTCTACAGTTTGCTTTTCTCCTAGCTCCTTTATCCACATATCTACTATCCATTGTGGACAAGAGTATTTTATACTCAAATTATCATCTGGTAATTTAAGTTCATCTTTCTTTCTAGCTATATTTCTAAGTACCCCATTTATAAATCCTGAAACTCCCCCTTTACCAACTGCTTTAGCAATCTCAACACTGGTTGAACATGCCGCATGTGTAGGCACTGAGTCCATATAATATATCTGATATGTACCTAGACGCAGTATATTCTTTGATGTAGCTGGAGTACGCTTTTTCACATAATTATCGATAATCCAATCGATGGTAATCATTTTCTCCAATGTACCATAAACAAGCCTCGTGGCAAATCTTTTCTCTTGTGGATTCAGATTATTGAATGCAGTTTTTAGCACAAGATTACCATAAGATTTGTTTTTTATAATTTCGTTAAGAGCATCCAGCGCTGCTTTTCTTGATTTATCCTTCATTAAATAAACTTATCCTTAGTTTCAATTTTAAATCCTCTTAAAACATCCGCAGTCTTCATACGTTTCTTACCTGGTATTTGCATTTCTAATATTTTAACTGCACCTTTACTGCAAGTTATTATTAAGTCACCCTTGGACTTTAAAACTTGTCCACATTCACCACTACCATCAACTACTTCACTTGACCAAATCTTGATTGTGATATTGTTATACGTAGTAAAAGCTGCTGGCCATGGGTTAACACCTCTTATTAAATCGTGCACTTCCTGCGCTGTCTTATCCCATGATATTCTACCATCTTGCTTACTAAGCATGGGAAAATGAGTAGCTTCATCTTCATTCTGCTTTTGTGGAGTTATTATGTCATCATTTAATCCATGCAGTGTCTTAGCTAACACTTCACCACCTAAAACAGCTAATCTATCAAAAAGTTCTCCTGCTGTTTCGTTTTCACCTATTTCCACAACCTCTTTTAATAAAATATCACCACAGTCCAAACCTCTTTCAGTAAGCATAGTAGTTATACCTGTTTGCTTTTCGCCATTTATTATTGCCCACTGTATTGGTGCTGCTCCACGGTATTTCGGTAAAAGCGAGCCGTGTACGTTTACGCAACCTAGCTTTGGTATATCAAGTACCTTTTGTGATAGTATTTGACCATATGCTGCAGTAACCATAACATCAGGTTTGAGACTTTGTAATACTTCAATATTCTCTTTATTTCGTATTCTATCAAAGCAATATACTTCTAATCCCTCTTTAAGAGCAAATTCCTTTGTAGGACAATGGGTTATTTTTTTGCTTCTTCCTCTAGATTTATCTGGCTGAGTGACGACTCCTACTACTTCAAAAGTATCATCAGCTAGTAATGCTTTTAATGAAGGTATAGCAAAATCAGGAGTACCCATAAAAACTACTCTCATTCATTATCCTCCCATAGTTCTCCCACAACTATATCTGTATACAGCTTACCGTCCAAATGGTCGATTTCATGGACTAGAGCAAGAGCTAATAAATCTTCACCTTCAAGCTCAAATTCATTACCGTATCTATCAAAAGCTTTTACCTTAACCCTTTGTGGTCTTATGGTTTTACCCCATTTACCAACTACGGATAGACAACCTTCTGTTACTTCTTGCTCTCCATCAATTGATAATACAACAGGATTTACTAGCTCAATTAGTACATCCTCTACGTCAACTATCGCAACTCTTCGTAATATGCCTACTTGTACTGCTGCTAATCCTGCTCCATTTGCATGATCTAAAGTTTCTTTCATATCGTCAAGAAGCTGATGCAACCTTTCATCAAAACTAACTTGTTCTCTTGATATCTTTCTCAGCTTTGGTGATTCATCTGTTAGTATTGTTCTTAATGCCATATCCATATCCATAAAAATTATTTAGGTTTTGTGGTAACCTATAAACCTTTATAACGTCTTATTATATCATATTAAGAGGGTCAATTTCTAGTGTCATATATGCAAGAGAAATTCCTGCTGTTTCTAATAAACTGAAAAATCGTAAAGCTTCCATGCCTTTATCATCTGAATAGTATTTTATAAGTAACTGATACCTATATTGTCCCTTTATCTTTACATACTGAGTAGGTGCAACATCTAGGGAAATAACACTTTGCGCAATGTCTAAATTATTTTCTAGAAACTCTCTCATTCTTTTAAATGCATTTTCCGCCTCATACTGAGATGCTTGCTCATCTTCACTTTGGAATACCCATCTGGAAAAGTATGCAAAAGGAGGGTAAAGCATCAACTGTCGCATCTTTATCTCTTCATTATAAAAAGATTCATAATCATGATTAGCAGCATTTATAATTGCAAAGTTATCAGGTGAATAAGTCTGTATTACAACATCACCTTTTTTATTTCCTCGTCCTGCTCTACCAGCTACCTGAGCGACTAGTTGAAACGTTCTTTCAACAGCTCGATAATCGCTTGTATATAACGAAGTATCCGCTGCAATAACACCTACTAAAGTAACGTCATGGAAGTCAAGTCCTTTTGTTATCATCTGGGTACCAACCAACACTTGTGCGTCATCTTTTTCAAATTCTTTTAGTATATCAGCATGAGATGTTTTCCTTGTAGTTGTGTCTGCATCCATCCTCAATACGTTTACACCATCAAAAAGATTTTGTATTTCCTCCGCTACCTTTTGTGTGCCTCCACCAAAATACTTGATGTATTTACTATTACAATCTGGGCATATAGTTGGAGGCTGCATTTCCATTCCGCAATAATGACACCTTAACTTACTATCTGTCATATGGTAAGTCATAGTTACATCACAATGCTCACACTTAACTACATATCCACAATCCCTACACGATACATGAGTTGAATAACCGCGTCTATTTAAAAATAGTATTGCCTTTTCTCCTCGACTTAAGCAGTCCTCCAGCTTTACTTTTAATTTTCTACTTATAATCGACATATTCTTTGCTTTAAACTCATCTCTCATATCCACAATATAAGTTTCAGGCATCTGAGCATTACCTACTCTGTTAGGTAATCTTAGCAAGTTATATTCACCATTTTTAGCTTTATAGTATCTTGTAACCGTTGGTGTCGCAGAGCCTAATAATAGAACTGCATCGTTTTGCTTACATCTATATTGCGAAACCTCAACTGCATCGTACTTAGGCTGAGTTTCACTTTTGTATGATGTTTCGTGCTCTTCATCAATAACTATAAGTCCTAGATTCTTAACAGGTGCAAATACTGCAGATCTAGCTCCAATAACTATTTTTGCATCACCTTCATTGATTCTTTGCCATTCATCCAGTCTTTCTCCAGCTGAAAGTTTGCTATGAAGTACTGCACCGATATTTTTAAATCTTGCTCTAAATGTTCCAACCATCTGTGGAGTCAGTGAAATTTCGGGAACTAATATTATTACCCCTTTACCTTCCTGTAACATTTTTGAGCATAGCCTCATATAGACTTCTGTTTTCCCACTTCCAGTGACTCCATGAATAATAAACTTCTTATTATCAGACTTATTGTTTATTATACCATTCAAAGCCTCCTTTTGGGCATTACTCAGCAAAACCTCTTTGTCTTCCTTGTCTTTTAATGAGGTCATAGGTTTTCTATATACACGTCTTGTGCTTATATTAATTAAGTTCTTTTCTTTAAGTGATTTTATTGAACTTGATGAATTGCCTAGTTCAATATTAATTTGGGATAACAAAACATCTTCTTCCTTTTCAATAAGATACTCGATTATCTGCTTTTGTTTTTTGCTTCTTGTTAAGCTTAGTAATATTTCTTGGGAAATATCAGCATTAAATTTAATGCTCACATATTTCTTTTGCTTTATAGATACCTTTCCGCCTCTTAATTGTGCAGGTATCATAACCCTTAATGAATGTACAAGCAAACAAGAGTATTGTCTTTTCATCCAAAATGCCAAGTCTAATTGTTTTATATTGAGTACTGGATAATCATCTAATACTTTTATGATACTTTTCATCTTGTTAGAGGGAACTTCTGTGTTATCTTTTATTCTAACTACAAATCCTTCAATTTGCCTATTATTAAAAGGCACTAATACTCTAGTGCCTAGTATAGGTGTTTCAATATTTATATCTACATAATAATCGAATACTCTATCAATATTTGAATGTGCTACATCAACTATTATCTCAGCTACTCTCAAGCTTCCATCCTCCATAAGTATACGATAAATATACCACAAGTGTTTTTATTTATCAATCAAGATAGGATGTGCATTATATAATAGATTGTTCGTATTTTAAAAAGAGTTTTTCATTAAACTTACTAATATATTATGATATTGTTGTAAAATAAAAAGAACTACCTAGTATGATAGTTCTGTTTTATACCTATAAATATTTTATTGTTCCATTTGTTTTCCTATAAATGATGCAGTTACCTGGCATACTTTTAATGCAGTGTCTCCTAATTCTTCGGCTGATTCTTTAGCAACTACCATCACTGCCCCAATTGGCTCACCTTCTGAAATAATTGGTACTATTACTTGGGCTTTGTATTCATCCCCATCGTCTTCTTCGCTTGTAATAGGAATGCATTTGCTACCCTTGCTTGCTATATGAGCCTTTCTAGCACTCATAACATTTTCCATTTCTCTTGTAACAGCTCTGTCTAGATATTCCTTTTTTGAGCCTCCAGATACACTTATTATAGCATCTCTGTCACAGATTAAGGCAATATTACCAACAATCTTGGAAATACTTTCAGTAAACTGTTTAGCAAACTCTCCCATTTCGCCAATTGGTGAATACTTTTTAAGAATTACTCCACCTTCTCTATCAGTAAATATTTCTAAAGGGTCTCCTTCGCGAATACGCAAAGTACGCCTAATTTCTTTTGGTACTACCACTCTGCCCAATTCATCTATTCGTCTGACTATTCCTGTTGCTTTCATTTTATTCCTCCTGCACTTTTCCTTTTTTGAGTAATTGCTTTTCTCTACGTGTTTAGTTTTTATCATAACAGGTATTTTATGCGTATTGTGGTAATAGTTTTTTTGGGATTATTTGGTTAGTGTAGTAAATGTTATTTTTATAATGAATTTCTGATGTAAAAAAATAACCTGTATTAAGAAATACAGGTTATAGTCTTATCTTTTTTCTATATTAGCATACTCTTTGGGTGGACATACGTTTTTGTAGGCTGGTCTCATAATCCTTGGATTAAATACTAATTCTTCTATTCTATGAGCACTCCATCCAATAATTCTTGCCATTGCAAATATTGGTGTGTACAAGTCCTTTGGTATGCGAAGCATTTTATATACTAATCCTGAATAAAAGTCAACATTGGCTGATACTACTTTATCGTTATTCTTAATGGTTTTGAATACCTTAGGAACTATTCTTTCAACACGATTATATAAATTGAATATTTTTGTGTTTCCGCTTTCTTCAGCTAAAGCTTTTGCCTTCGCTTTTAAAATAACAGCACGTGGATCACTTAAAGTATAAACTGCGTGTCCAAATCCATATATAAGTCCACTATTATCATTAGCTTGCTTATTTAGAATCTTTGTAAAGTATTCTTCTATTTCTTCATCAGATTCATAATCATCTATCTTTTCCATTAAATCTTCCATCATGTTCATAACTCTTAAGTTAGCACCACCGTGCTTTGGTCCTTTTAAAGATCCTATTGATGCAGCAACTGAAGAGTAAGTGTCTGTACCACTTGATGAAACTACATGGGTAGTAAATGATGAGTTATTACCGCCACCATGCTCTGCGTGTAGTACCAAGCATAAATCTAATACTTCTGCTTCTAACTTTGTAAATTTACTATCTTTTCTTAAAACATGTAAAAAGTTTTCTGCACATGACAACTCTGGGTTTGGTCTATTTATAAACAAAGAACCATTGCAGTGATAGTGATCGTGAGCTATGTAACCATATGCTGCTAATAATGGCATCTGCGCTATAAGCTTAATGCACTGATTAACAACGTTTGCAATGGAGATATCATCTGGGTTTTCATCAAATGAATATAAGACTAAAACACATCTAGCTAGTTTATTCATAATATCTCTACTAGGAAATTTTAGTATCATCTCTTCTATAAATCCATCGGGTAATTCTCTTTCTTTAGCAAGTTCACCGCATATCATGTCATATTGTTCTTTATTTGGCAAATCTCCAAAAAGTAAAAAGTAGCAAACTTCTTCGAACCCATATCTATTTCCTTTTTGGAAACCATTAGTCAAGTCTTTAATGCTAATTCCTCTATATCTTAGTCTGCCCTTTACTGGTATTTGCTCGCCTTCGTCTAATAGATATCCATGAACATCTCCAACTCTAGTAAGGCCAACTAAAACACCTGTGCCATTTTCATTTCTTAATCCACGCTTCACATTATATTCATCATACAACTTCCTTGATATGATCGAATTTTTACGAATATTTTTTCTGAGTTTCTTAATAAGACTATGGTCCATAAATCCTCCTTAATTTGATGTATTTTTTATTCTAGATAAACTAATGTTTAATAAAAAAGTTTCTAATTATCTTAGTTAAATATGTCTATAATATACCTGTATGTGAATAATTATAACACACTTTTAGGTGTAATTTCAAATTTGCCTCTACCCACAATTGTATGTACACCATTTATAATATAGTTTTCTTATTAATATAGTATTATACATACGTAGAAAAACAGCACTCATATGAATGCTGTTTTATAACAAACTACTATTAAATTCCTATTAACCTAAAATATAATAATCTACTTAGGAAGCACAAAAAAGTAGATTAAGAAAAAATGACATGCGCTACCTCCAAGTACAAATAAGTGCCATATCATATGATGATATTTAAACATCCTAATTGCATAGAATACAACTCCTATTGTATAGCAAAGTCCACCAGCTATCAAGAACACCATTCCAGCCATAGATAAAGCTGAAAACATTGACTGCATAAAAAATGCTACCATCCAGCCCATTGCTAGGTATATAGCTACATGGAACGCTGTATGCTTATCATAAAAAACTGCTCTAAAAACAATACCTATAATTGCAAGCAACCACTGAACTCCTAGAATAATGTATCCTTTTGTTCCGCCTATTATGGATAAACAAAAAGGTGTATATGTTCCTGCAATTAAAACATATATAGCGCTGTGATCTAATATACGAAATACTTTTTTAACGGTTTTCTCACTTAACCCAAATGCATGACAAAAAGTTGACATTAAGTATAGAAAAACCATACTTATACCAAAAATCATAACTCCCGTTATATCAGCTGCATTTCCCCTTCTAAAACCAGCAACAATTAAAAGCACTAAGGCTGCAATACTTAAACCTGCGCCTATTCCATGAGTAATTGAATTTGCAATTTCTTCACCTAATGTTAACTTAATTCTTTTCATAACTACCTCGGTATTTTATTTAATGTATATTATAGACATTAAATATTCAATGTCAAACTATATTTATAGATTAATTACAATACAAATTAAGGATATCTTACTTTTCTATGATTATAAGTAAAATAATACACGAAATTATACGTAAATTTATATATATTTTTTGTGTTTTTATAAAGTAATTATGTTAAAATGTTATAATAGTAAGTATAAAATTATCTAGAAATAAATTGTAATTTTTACCAGAGGAGAGGATTGGCATGCTGTTTTTATTAACAATGCACTTAGATGAAAACGAGAAAGAGTGCATAACACAAATATATTACGATTATAGAACTCTTATGATGGCTATTGCAACAAAATATGTAAGGGATACACATAAAGCTGAAGACATTGTTCAGGAATCTTTTTTCAAAATAAGAAAAAACTTGTCAAAAATTACTAGTTTATCATGCAATAAAAAGAGAACTTATATCGTTTATATAGTTAAGAGTGTTTCTATTGATTACTTAAGAAAAATGAGCAAAAGAAGCAATGACTGTAGTTTGGATGAGTCCATAGAGATAGAAAGTAAGACCCCAACTCCAGATAGCGAATTATTTCTTAAGGAAATTAGATTAAATATCAGTAGAATAATCTCTGAATTGGACGAAAGGGATTCTAAAGCTTTGATAGGTAAATATTACTATGGATACAGCACAAAGGAGCTTTGCGACATATTACAAATAGACTCACAGAATACCATGTTGTCAATTGTATATAGAGCAAGGAAAAAGTTCATAAGGCTTCTAAATGAAAGCGAGGATACGGATGAATAAAGATAAATTCAATATTCTTGCATATAGCGATGAACAAATTAATGACGAATTGATGGATGCTTTAATAAAAGCAGGGGCACATGAATTTATACAAAACTCAACTCTAGAGGTGCCAGATGCAGAATTGTCTGATATAGAATTTACTAAAGAATTAGACAAGAAGATGCTTGAGTACTTTGGAACTATAGAAAAAGACCAGCGTAATTCGAAAGTCACACATATATATCAGAAAGCAAAAAACATAGCTTTAAGAGCTGCTGCGATACTACTAGTACTAATTGTGATGGCTGTAGGTTTTGTTGCCACATCTGAGGCTACACAGTTGAAGCTATTGCATATGTATATTGAACATTCAGATATTGATAGTAGTTTTGATTTTCAAGGTACAGGCACAAAAATACCAGAGAAACAGAGGATTGAGTCTCTGGAGGCTATGATTTGGTATATACCTGAAGGTTTTGAATTGATTCATGAAGATCATAGCCAAAACATTAAAACCATTCTGTATGAAAATGTTAGTGGTGACTATATTGATATTGCATTAATGACAGGTGGCAACCTTAAAATAGACTCAGAGGAAGCAAACAATTTCAATATTGAAGTAAAGGGACATGTATGCTTTGTTTCTGAACATGATGATAAAATAATTGTTGTTTTTAATGTTAATGATTTTAACTATACTATTGCAACAACATTACCATTGGATGAAATAATAAAAATAATTGAAAACATAAAATATTAAAATATTTTGAAATATAATGCAATATTTTGTTATGTGTATACGTATATATAGTGTAATCATAATGGTTACACTATTTTTTATGGAGGATTATAATGAGAAAAAAATTAACTTTCCTGCTAACGACTATAATATTAGTTGCAACGTTAGTATCACCTGTAAATGCCGCAGATAACACTGCCTCTTCACAGATAATAACAGTTTCTCCTCCTGAAGCACAAGCACTTGCTACATATACATTTATAGACTATGCTTACTGCACTTTATCTATCGACTACAATGGCTGCGCGTCAATGTATAGTAGAATAGTGTGTGATAGTGATGTAGACAAGATTGTTATCTCTAGCTACCTACAGAGATATGATAGCGGATGGAAAACGGTAAAGAACTGGCGACAGACTACTTATGCAAGCAGTGCATCTATGTCAAAATACATGTTTGTTTCACAAGGGTATACTTACAGAGTATTAACATACTTTTATGCTTATGATGGATCTAGTGTAGAGACTACGTCCTGTTCAGACAATGATTATTATTAATTAATTTTAATAAAACATCGTTCACAGTTTCTTTTATTAGGATATAGTTATAATATCCAAAATGGGAAGAGGTATAGAATTAGTAAATAAGCCGTGATTATATTATGTATTTTTATTTGCACACGTTTAGTCTGTTTTCATTACGTTAAAAACAGAAAAACATAATTTCTTTCTTTCTTTTATGGCACTATCGTATAACATTATTCGCTAAAAATATATTAACCTCTAGTATTACGACTTATTCCTAATAAAAGAATTATTAAAACATTACATAGATTAGTAAATCTTTAATCTAATGCAATTAAACATAACACCTTCTCTTGTTCGCATTAGATTTTAATAGCTGTTTTAAATTTTAAAACAGCTTTTTTTCTATAAAAAAAGCAAGATAAATAATGAATTATCTTGCTTTAATAGTATTATTAAATTATAACTTCTAGTAGTATTCGACTACATCTTCATTGCTTATTGTAGTTCCTTTACCTTTACCATGCAATGCATCTAATAATGCATTCTCCTCATTTAAAGATACCATTATACAATCAATGTCATTTTCCATACACAATATAGAAGCTGTTGTATCAAAAGCCTTTAAATTGTTATCAAGTATGTGTTTATAGCTTACTTTCCTAAAAGCCTTAGCATTTGGATTCTTTCT
>Ga0209475_10001204_pt1 | contig 34819 bp, 24 predicted proteins | sample tdDd471_FD_187128 | JGI IMG/M metagenome (GOLD analysis project Ga0209475, IMG submission 187128) | Marine sediment microbial communities from the Atlantic coast under amendment with organic carbon and nitrate - tdDd47.1 (SPAdes)... | ecosystem: Environmental > Aquatic > Marine > Coastal >... | reverse complement strand
CGGTCAGTAATGACCGCTTTTTTTATGCCCTAAAGTCTGTGTTTACTGGCTTTCAGCCGTATTTACTGCCTTTGCTAGACTACGCACGATCGTGTATGAATATGCACTTTTTGCCACATTTGTTTATTAAATCTTGACTAAGATGTTTACTAATTTTATATTTATAATACTAATCCAAATTGTTATGGCGGCTAGTTATAAGTATATTTTCAACAGGTCAGACAGGTTAAAGAAAAATGGTACTGCTCAAGTGCAGTTGCGAGTGTTTGTAAAGCGGAAAATCACGTATATCAATAGTGATATTTTTATTACTTCAAGGCAATGGAGCGAGAAGGATGGAGGTACCATTATCAGACATCATAAATCAAGGCCTAAAAAAGGAAATAGATGCCTTTACGAAATTCATGGGTTATGGAAGCCAACCTTACTTTGTATATGAACATGATGATATAAACAGGAAACATTATCAAATAGTGTCTACGTGGATTAAAGCTCAAAAGTGGTGAATAGATAAGTGATAGTAATGAGTGGAGGAAAGTTAGTGGGTTTATTAAAGAGTTTCATTAATGGTGTGATATAGAGGGGTATAGGTGGTGGTTGAAAAGTTTTATCAACTATACAATTACACCTCGTCTCGTGTATATGGTTTTGCTGTATTCTTAAAGTATCCTTTAAAGTGCCTGTCTAAATGTTTGCGCATTGCATTGCGAAATTTATTAGGCGTACCATCTTTAAGTATCTTTACTAAATCTTTATGAGATATCCATTTTGAATCATGGTCTGGGCTTTTAATCATGTTTGAATCATAAACATAACGGAAGGCAGGTAGTAAAATTGATTGAAAATCCATAAGAGTTTGATTGCCACTTATCTCATATAGTTTTCCATGAAATGCTATCTCATGATCTATATCAAATAATACTTCCTTGGCTGAAGGTGGTTCCAATTCTACAATTGCTTCAAGTTCTTCAATATCTTCTGGTTTGATTCGACTAAAAATCAGATCGCTCATTCCTATTTCAATAACCAAACGTAACTCAAAAATATCTTTTAAAGTAGCTAGGTCAAGAATACTTGGAATCATACTTTTTTGCAAAAGAAACAAAAGGTTGGGACTTTTGATAGTTGTTCCCTTTCGTTTAGTCGATTCAATTAGACCAATAGTTTTTAGTCGGTTAAGGGCTTCTCTTATAACAGTTCGTGAAACTCCTAGCATTGTTGTAAGTTCCATTTCTTTTGGAATTACATCGCCAGGGCTCAATTTTTCTGAAATTAATAATTCTATTAGTCTGGATTCTACTTTGTCAACAAGGCTGCTGGAGTCAATAGCATCAATATTCAATTTATCTGGTTTTAACATGTTAGTGTTTGGATTATGTATTTAGACAAAAGTGTTAAAGTTTTTTGGATAAAAAAAATTTTCTCATACTTTTGATGTGTCTTATGTATGACATAAAACATTAAAATTTATTTTTATGAAAAGAAAATCTATTAAAAGAAGGATCGGTTTAGTCCTCCTGCTTCCATGGCTATTAGGAAGTAGTGTATTTGCACAAAACCTGATTACAGGAATTGTAAAAGATGCTGGAGGAGAGTTATTACCTGGAGTATCAGTTTATGTTGAAAATACAACTAATGGTACTATAACCGGGATTGATGGATCTTACCAAATTAATGCAAATCCCGATGAGTCTTTGGTATTTTCGTTTATTGGCTTCCAACCACAGGTAATCGTCATCGGTAATCAGCAAAAGATTGATATTACTTTAGATGAGGAGCTAAGAAGGCTTGACGAGGTGGTGGTTACTGGTTATACGACACAGTCACGTGCAGAAATGACAACTTCTATTGCCAAGTTGGATACTAAGGTTTTAGAAAGTGCTCCACGCTCCAATGCTGCAACGGCGCTTCAAGGTACAATTGCAGGTTTACAAGTAACACAAACGACTGGTCAGCCAGGTTCAACACCAAGTATGGTCTTACGTGGAGGTACCAGTTTTGATGGAAAAGGTACACCTTTGATTTTAATTGATGGTGTCCCTGGATCATTTTATGCTTTAAATTCAGATGATATTGCATCAATGGAAGTGTTAAAAGATGCGGCCTCAACTGCTGTTTATGGAGCGAGAGCTGCTAATGGTGTTATTTTAGTAACTACCAAAAAAGGTAAAGTTGGTAAATCAAATGTAACATTTAGATCCAAGTTTACGACAAACAAGCGTCGAGAAGATCCAATGGAATATCTGGGTGCCGCTGACTATGTGAAGTTTAATCGCTTAGGTGTTAGAGCTGCACAAGATGTAATGGGGTATAATTGGCTAGATCAGTTTTTAACTGGTGCTCATGCTGCAGCCACGGGTAATAATCCTATAAATTCCATTTATACAACGATGTATCTAACTGATGAAAATAGGTACTTGTTAGATCACGAAGGCTGGCAAACAATGGAAGACCCGATCGACCCAGGAACTATGTTACTTTTTCAAGAGAACAAAATGAATGAGTTGTTCTATCAGGAAAGTTATGGGCAGGACTACAGTTTGTCTTTTGACGGAGGTAATGATAAAGGTACTTACTACCTTGGATTAGGTATGCTGGATGATAAAGGATTAGTGTTTGGATCTGCCTTTAAACGCTATTCAGGAACGTTTAATGCATCGTATAAAATTTCAGATGCACTTAAGGTGTCATCTAACATTATTTATGCTCATTCAAATCAGAATCAACCATATGATAATGTGTATAATCTATTTCAACGAACTGCTGGTTTAGCACCAACATCACGTATCTATAATAATAATCCAGATGGAAGTTTATCCGATGACTACCAGCCAGGTACATACCTTGGTTTTGGTAATCCATTGTATTATCAGGATAAATTCGTTCGTTCTAATTTGGAGCAGCGATTAACAGCATCAGTGCAGTTAGATTATAGATTTTTTAATGACTTTACATTTACAGTTAGAGGTAGTCATTTTACAATTAATAATTCTAATGAAGCTTTTAATAAAGCATATTTAAGTTCTGGAAGATTAAACACCGATAGGCAGTCGTCTGCTTCGCATGATAGATTAATGCGTAATCAAATAACATCGTTACTTAAGTATAACAAACGTATTAATGATGTGCATAATGTAAGTGCTCTTATTGGAGCAGAATACTTTAAGGAAAATAGCTTTAATTTCAAAGCAGCAACTCGTCTTTCTCCGACTGATTTAATATACACGATGAATGTTGGATCTGAAGCTTCAGGTATTCCTTATTCATATAAAACAGGTTATGAAATTGCATCTGTATTTGGTCAGGTTAATTATGATTTTGACTATAAATATCTGCTTGGTTTAACGTTCCGTCGCGATGGTACGTCTCGCTTGGGGAATAACCAGTATGATTTCTTTCCAGGGGTATCTGTAGGTTGGAATGTTCATAATGAAGATTTTTATAAGGACTCAAGTGTTAAGAATGTTGTAAGTAGTTTAAAACCAAGATTTAGTTATGGTGTAAATGGTAACATTGATGTTCTATCTAACTTTGGCGTGTTCGGTACCTATGCCACTAGTTCTGTTTACGATACTCAGTCTGGCTATGTCAATAATAGATTGCCTTTGCTTGATTTAAAATGGGAACGTTCAACAACCTTTAATATGGGATTAGACGTTGGCTTTTTGAATAACAGAATTACATTAATGGGCGATTATTTTATCAGAGATGTTAAAGATAAGCTTGCAGGTCTAACGTTGCCACTTTGGACAGGTTTCTCATCGATAACAACTAATAACGGTACCTTACAAAATAAAGGTCTTGAACTTCAATTGAATGCTGAGATTCTTAGGAAAAAGGATTTATCATGGAACATGGGACTTACTTACTATTCTGTAAAAACCTATGCTAAATCACTTCCTGCAAATGGAGTTGATAAAAATAGACAAGGTGGTACTGAAATATATAATTCAGCAACAGGTGAAGGGCATTATGTTGGTGGATTACAAGAAGGAGAGCGTGTAGGATATGATTTAATTACTGCTTATGTGTTTGATGGAGTATACCAAACTCAAGCAGATATAGATGAACATGCGGGTAGAACTGTTGAATTCGCAACAAAGAAAGATACAAGATTTCTCGGAGATACACGTTGGAAAGATCTTAATGATGACGGTGTTATTAATCATTTAGATAGAGTGGTTTTAGGACGTACTACTCCTGATTTTTCTGGAGGTATTACTTCAGATTTAAATTACAAGAATTTTAATTTATTCATTAAAACAGATTTTGCTGTAGGTCACCATATTATTAATGGTCGTAGAGTAAAAGGTATTGCTCAAACGCAAGGAAACCAGAATGGACCTCTTGAAATCAGAGATTCATGGACACCTGATAATCCAACTTCTAATGTGCCAATTTTCACACTGGTGGACCGCCAACGCAATCATATGGCTGCCGGTGGGGATCAAGGTTCAATTGATAACAGTAGTTCAAGAATGTGGGAAAAAGGCGATTATTTTGCTATACGTGAAGTGACATTGAGTTACAATCTTGATGGTGCAATAGCCAACAATGTATTTCAGAATGTACGATTATATTTAACAGGTACTAACCTTGCCTATTTTAACGGCTTTTCGGGTAGTTCACCAGAAGTAGCAAATGGTGGTAAAGATACAGGTCGTTTTCCATTGCCACGTACATATACTTTGGGTCTAAATGTTAGTTTTTAATATTTAATACAATAGAAATGAGGAAATTTAAATATATAATATTGTTTTTGGCTGTGGCCATTCTAGGCTCATGTGAGCTTGATATGCAGCCTGAAAGCGAGTTAACCTACAACGGTTTTTGGGACTCGGAAGAGGCGGCACGAGCTGCACATGTTGGAATCTTTTCTAAATACAGAGATTATTCTTATAAGCTATGGCAAATGGGCGAATTACGCTCTGATATTTGGGGTGGTAACACTATTGAATCACCATCTGGTCAAAGCTTAATCGATAATAATATCAGTACCACAATAGTCCATTTTGGAAATTGGGCCAATTTTTATGGTTTATTGCATTATGTCAATGATTTTGTTATGAATGCCCCTAATGTGCCATTTGCTGATGAAGCAGATTTTAATCATTTAATGGGACAAGTATATGGTGTCCGCGCGCAAATATACTATACGATGCTCAAAGCCTGGGGAGAAGTGCCAATCACTACGGAACCACTTTTGGAGGTAGATTTAGAAAAACTAAAAAAGTCACGTTCGCCCAAAGGAGAAGTAATGAATCAAATTAAGGATGATATTGCTAAATCCTTAGAGTTTTTTGGTAGCGACAATAGCAAGTGGGACGGTAAAAACGTGTATTGGTCTAAAGCTGCAACACTTACATTAAAGGGAGATGTATACTTATGGTCAGGAAAAGTACTTGGTGGAGGCAATTCTGATTTTACAGACGCTAAAAATGCTCTAGAACAAATAGATGATCATGCCATTGTGAGCTTTTCAGAATTGTGGGGGGAAGGCAATGAATTCAATAATGAGTTTATATTTGCGTTTGATTACCAGCAAGATCAAGCAAGTAATTTCTATGGCAATTTTACAGGTAGAGCGGTTGATATTGCTGGTTTATTTGATGGGAGTGGTGAATCATTAGCTGATTTAGTAGTCAATGGAGCTAGTCGATTTGGACCAACAGATAAAACGAACTTATTAATTGATGATTTAGACGATTCAAGAAGAGGTACTTTTACAAAGTTATACGATGATGGTGCCAATCATATTCCTTATGTTGCTAATAACCCGAGTTATAAAGGTGCAATCCTCAATAAATTTCTTGGTATTATAGGAGATGACGGTTCAAGATTTAACTATAATAATGTGCCTTTGTATCGTTATGCTGATGTTGTATTATTATTAGCGGAAGCAAAAAATCAACTTGATGAAGATCCATCCGTTGAAATAAACCTAATAAGAGAACGAGCATACGGAGACGATTTTAGTGGGCATGAATATGTCAATGGTTCGAAGGTAGAAAATGCTCAGGCTATTTTGGATGAAAGATATAAGGAATTTATTGGAGAAGGTAAGCGTTGGTGGGATCTAGTAAGAGCAGGCGATACCTATGTTTTTGATGAAGTTCCTTCGATGGATCAGTCAGAAGCGTACAAGATATACTATTCTATTTCAGAAAGTATGTTAGCCAATGATGATCAATTAGAACAAACCGAAGGGTATAATTAAAATAGATCAGAATATTATTTAATAAGTCATTTGATCTCTATTTTGAGGTCGAATGACTCCTTTTTTAATTGTAAATTACTTTTATGCGTGTATTTTATTTTATCCCCCTAGTATTGCTTTTTGTTTTAGATGCCTGTAGTTCAGAAAACAAGCAGCAAGTCGCTTCTTTAAATAGTGAGTTGGTTGCAGTGTCAGCTTTAAATGTTCCTGTTCTGGTGGAGAAAGAGAATAATGAATTAATTCATTTGAAAATTGATGTAAAGGATACTCCTTTGGATTTGTCGGCGTTAACTGTACATTTCGCTGATCAAGCCTTGAGCACAGAACTGCAAAAATTACAGGTGTTATATATCGGGAAGAATGATAAAGATGATACCAAAGAATTATTTGGAGAGTGCAGCATTAAAGGAATAAATAACACGATTACTGGTTCAAAAAAATTAAGTGAAGGGATACACAATTTTATGCTTGCCTTAAGTGTTAAGAGTTCCATAGATATATCAGGATTAATTGCAATTGAAAGTATAGAATGTGAGTTTGCTGATGGTACTGTATTTCAACAATCCAATAAAGATAATGACCTGACATGGCGCCTTGGAAATGTAGTACGTGCAGCCAATCAGGATAATTGTCATGCCTACCGAATTCCTGGATTGATTACGACTAGTAAAGGTACTTTAATTGCGGTGTACGATAACCGTTATAATAATAGTAAAGATTTACAAGAAGATATTGATGTGGGCATGAGCCGAAGTACTGATGGTGGTCAGACTTGGGAGCCCATGAAAGTAATTATGGATATGGGCGAATGGGGTGGACAGCCTCAACAATTAAACGGCATTGGTGATCCTTGTGTTTTATACGATCATCACTCTCATTCCATTTGGGTAGCAGCCTTATGGCTTAATGGTTCAGCACCTGATAAGATGGCCTGGTGGGATTCAAAACCAGGAATGAAGCCCGGTGAAACTGGGCAATTCGTTATTTCAAAAAGTACAGATGATGGCCTTACCTGGTCTGAGCCATTAAATATAACAGAACAAATTAAAGATCCGACATGGCAGTTATTGCTTCAAGGGCCTGGAAGAGGAATTACTTTGGAGGATGGAACATTGATTTTTCCTGCACAATTTAAAGAGGATATTGGTGCAAAAGCACTCGATGGTGGACCATTCACTTGTCACTCAACCATTGTTTACAGTAAGGATCAAGGGAGTACCTGGCAAATAGGAACCGGAGCAAAAGATAATACCACAGAAGCACAAGTGGCTACACTATCAGATGGTAGCTTGATGCTTAATATGCGTGATGATCGGAATAGAAAAGATAAGTCGAAAACAAATGGTCGTGCGGTATCAGTGACTAAAGATTTAGGTACAACTTGGGAAAAACATGTGACATCTAACTCTGTTTTGCAAGAATCTAACTGTATGGCAAGTCTTATAAGCTCAAAAATAGAAGTTAATGGTGAAATGAAACATGTATTGTTCTTTTCGAATCCTAATAATAAACATGCTAGAGCGAATATGACTATTAAAGCGAGTTTGGATGATGGGCTGACTTGGCCTTATGTATTAGAGCTAAATGAAGCTAAAGGCTTTGGTTACTCATGCCTGAGTATGATTGACGAAAATACAATTGGAATATTATACGAAGGTGTTAGAGACTTATATTTTCAGAAGATAGCGATTGATCAAATCATAACAAAGAAATAACAATACCATGCAAATGAACAAACTTATAATATTGGTACTGGTTTTTATAGTGACTTCCGTATCAGCACAAAAATCAAATTCCATTGAGCATGGAGTAATTGAAAATCAAGATTTGTTTAATGCTTCAACAAACGAACATGTGTCGTGTTATCGAATACCTGCCCTGGGAACTGCTCCCAATGGCGATTTAGTTGCGGCTATCGATGAGCGCGTGCCATCGTGTGGAGATTTAAAATGGAGTAAGGACATCAATATTGTTGTACGTCGAAGCTCAGATAATGGTAAGAATTGGTCTGAAATAGAAACGGTTGTTGATTTTCCTTTTGGTCAATCAGCTTCTGATCCTTCCATGATTGTAGATGAGGCCAATGGTGTAATATTCATGTTCTATAACTATATGGATCTGGATAAGGAAAAAGATGTTTACTATTTTCATGTAGTGAAAAGTACCGATAATGGTAAAACATGGGGTGAACCAGAAGATATCACATCACAAATAGCCTTACCTGAATGGAAGAATGATTTTAAGTTTATTACTTCGGGTAGAGGTATTCAAACTTCTAAGGGTACTTTATTGCATACTATTGTAAATATCGAGAAAGGGGGACATGTATTCGGCTCTAAAGATTATGGTAAGACTTGGTTTGTTATTAATAAGGCCATTAAACCTTTTGATGAATCAAAAATTATTGAATTATCAAATGGAGACTGGATGATTAATAGTCGTGTAAAAAATATTGGTCATCGCTATGTTCATATTTCTAATGATGAGGGAACAACATGGCAAAGTAAAGGCGATGAGCAGCTAATTGATCCTGCTTGTAATGCCAGTATTATTCGTTACACTGCTGTTAGTGATGGTTATGATAAGAATCGCTTGTTGTTTTGTAATGCCAATCACAAAAAAGGACGTAAAAATTTAACTGTAAAAATCAGTTACGATGAAGGACTAACTTGGACGAAAGGTAAAACGATATATAAAGGTGGCTCAGCTTATTCTTCATTAACTATTCTCGAAAATGGTGATATAGGAGTGTTTTTTGAAAAGGATAGTTATAAGGAAAATCCATTTATCTGTTTTTCATTGGAATGGTTAACGGATGGTGAGGATAAGTATAAAAAACCTGTAAAGTAATTGAAATGAATAAAGTAGTATTAGTTATTGTTGTTTGGTTTATGTCACTTGTTGCTTATGCACAAGTATCATATCCTTCACTGCTACCAAGTCCCCAGCATGTAGAATGGAAAGAAGGCCGTACGTCATTTAATCAGGTTTCTTTGGCCGACAATAAGAACAATCAAGCCATAGGACAATTAATTAAGAGTTTGGGAAGTTCTATAGATTCAAATAGTTCTACTCAGATGAAGATTAGGATGGTGGAACAAATTAAAGAAGCTACTGTCAATCCCCAAGAAGCTTATCGATTGTTGATTGAGAATAATACGATACAAATTGAAGCCATTAGTGATCAAGGCGTGTTTTGGGCTTTTCAAACTTTGCGTCAACTGATCATTAAAAAGGGTGATAAACTTTTGGTTCATAATTGTGATATTGTTGATTGGCCTGCATTTAAGGTGCGCGGTTTTATGCACGATGTAGGTCGCGGTTTTATACCTGTGGATGAATTGAAAAAGCAAATCGATTTATTATCTCAATTTAAAATTAATGTATTTCATTGGCACCTTACCGAGGATATTGGCTGGCGATTGGAGAGTAAGGTATTTCCGGGTTTAACCGATAAAGATAATTTTGAACGTTTACACGGGCTATACTATACCATCGACGAAGCTAAAGAGTTAGTGGAATTTTGCAATGATCGCCATGTTTGGTTAATACCTGAGATTGATATGCCAGGGCATAGTGCTGCTTTTACGCGTGCCTTAGGTCACGATATGCAATCAAAGGAAGGCATGAGGCTTTTGAAACAGCTGATGGATGAAGTGTGCGAAGTGTTTGCCGATGTACCTTATTTACATATAGGAACAGATGAGGTACGTTTTAGCAATCGTGATTTTGTGCCGGAAATGGTAGAATATATTCGAGCTAAAGGTAAAAAAGTGATTAGTTGGAATCCGGGTTGGAAGTATAAAACTGGAGAAATTGATATGATCCAGATGTGGAGTTCAAGGGGTAAACTGCATCCTGGCATACCGGCTATCGACTCACGCCTACACTACATCAATCATTTTGACACTTTTGCTGATATTGTTGGCCTTTACCATAGTAATGTAGCTGGAGTGAGCGAAGGAAATAATGATGTAGCAGGAGCAATTATAGCCGCCTGGAATGACAGGTATGTGGAGTCTGTAGATCAGATTACGGCTGAGAATGGGTTTTATCCGAGTATGCTAACCCTTGCCGAAAGTACATGGAAAGGTGGACGTGAGAAATATTTTTATGAACAAGGTTTGCAGTTAGCAGCTGAAGGGAGTGATGAATTTAATGCCTTTAAAGATTTTGAGGATCGCATGCTTTACTTCAAAGATGAAGTATTTACGGATGAGCCTTTTGCTTATGTTCGTCAGTGCAATGTTAAATGGCACATTACCGATCCTTTTCCAAACGAAGGAATATTGAAAAGAGCATTTCCACCCGAAAAAGAATTCGAAGAGGAATATCAACGTAAAACTTATAAAACTTATGATGCCATTGGTGCTGGCATATACTTGCGACATGTATGGGGCACTCTGATTCCTGCTTTTTACAATAATCCGCAAGAAAACCATACGGCTTATGCTTATACATGGGTATACTCACCTGTTCAACAGGAAGCCGGAATCTATGTTCGCTTTCAAAACTATGGTCGCTCGGAAAAAGATTTGCCACCACCACAAGGCAAATGGGATTATAAAGAAAGTCATATTTGGCTCAATGATACTGAAATAATGCCACCTGTATGGGAGAATACTCATAGTGAATTATTAAATGAGGTATCCTTACAAAACGAAAACTGGGAAGGAAAACGACCTATATCTATTACGTTAAATAAAGGATGGAATAAAATTTTACTAAAAATGCCAGTAGGCAAATTTAAATCCGATGAGGTAAGGTTGGTGAAATGGATGTTTAATGCGGTGATAGTTACGCCTGATGGTCGTGATGCTTTGGAGGATATAGTTTATTCACCTGATCGTTCACTTTAAGAATCATAAATATAAAAACAGTTGGGATGAGCGGAGGTAAAGTATTTTCACAAGTTCGGTTTGCAGTATTACAAATTATGATCTTGTGGATGTTTGCTGGTGAAGTTGCGGTGGCTAAGAAGATTAAGGTGGCTTGTGTTGGAAATAGTGTGACATACGGCTATAAAATTGACAATCCTGAGATAAATAGCTACCCTGCACAACTACAACAATTACTAGGAGATGCCTATGATGTGGCTAATTTTGGAAAGAGTGGTGCCACCTTATTGCAAAAAGGGCATCGTCCGTATATGGAACAAAATGAGTTTAGGGAAGCGGTCAAATTCCAACCGGATATTTTGATTGTTTCCTTGGGTCTGAATGATACCGACCCTCGCAACTGGCCAAATTATCGTGATGAGTTTGTAGCAGACTATATGACTTTAATCGATAGTATAAAAAAATCGGATGGTACTCAGCCGGAATTGTGGATTGGTCGTATGACTCCGATATTTCATTGGCATCCACGTTTTAAATCAGGTACACGTGATTGGTTTTGGCAGATTCAACAAGCAATAGAACAAGTTGCAATTAACTGTCAGGCAAATATTATTGACTGGCATTCTCCATTACATGCTCGACCTCATTTATTTCCTGACGCTTTACATCCAACTAAGGAAGGTGCAAGCATTATGGCTCAAGTGGCATATCAACATCTTACAGGTGACTATGGTGGTTTGCAAATGGCACCAGCATTTGGAGACCACATGGTGCTGCAACGCAATAAACCTATTCCTGTTTGGGGCATAGCTAATGGAGCAGAGGAAATAAGCGTTGAATTAAACGGAGTGAAGTCTGAAGTTATAACTGGCACTGATGGACGTTGGCATTTGGTATTACCCGCGATGAAACATGGTGGTTCCTTTGAATTGAAGATCAATTCCACAAATGAAGAAATCGTTTTTGAAAACGTTATGATTGGCGAAGTGTGGCTGTGTGCCGGACAATCAAATATGGCATTTAAACTAAATGAATCAACTTTTGGTGCTGAAGAACTTAAAAAGAAGATGCCTTCTCAATTGCGTTTAATGAATTTCAAGCAAAGTGCCTATACAAATGACATGGCTTGGGATAAAGCTACACTCGATGAGGTAAATACCTTAAATTACCTATCAGGTCAGTGGCACATGCTTAATACTGAAACGGTAGCTGATTTTTCTGCAATTGCCTGGTATTTTGGTTCAGTTCTAGAAGCCGAATTGGATGTACCTGTTGGTTTAATTCAAATGGCAGTAGGTGGCTCTCCTACTGAGTCTTGGATTGATCGTAAAACGCTTGAGTTTAATCCTCACTTAGTGAATATGCTATACGATTGGCAAAACAATGATCATAGCATGTTATGGTGTCGTAAGCGGGCAATGGTTAATATTAAAAAGTCAGATGACCCAATGCAACGCCATCCTTATCAACCGGCTTATTTATTTGAAGCTGGTATTAAGCTGGTAGCTGGGTATTCAATAAAGGGTGTGCTTTGGTATCAAGGCGAATCCAATGTGCATAATGTGGAACTGCATGAAATACTATTTCCAAACCTTATTCATTCCATACGTTGTGCCTGGAAACAACCGGATCTTCCTTTTTATTTTGCTCAACTCTCATCATTGAACCGTCCAAGCTGGACTCATTTTAGAGATAGTCAACGTAGAATGTCAAATCAATTACCGAATGTGTCTATGATTGTTACAAGCGATTTAGGTAATGAAACGGATGTTCACCCCAAACAAAAAAAGCAAGTTGGAGAGCGTTTTGCATATTTAGCACTTCATCAGTTGTATGACAAAGATTCAATACCGTTTGGAAATATTGAGATAGAATATGTTGATTGGAGTAATGAGCAACTGAGCATTCGGTTTAGTCATACAGATCTACTGAAGACATCGGATGGACTTGCAGTGAAAGAACTTGAAGTGGCAGGTAAAAATGGTATATTCTATTCTGTGAAGGCCATGTTAAAAGAAAATCAGCTTATTGTTGAGACAAAAGGACAATGTATACAAGCGGTGCGTTATGGCTGGCAACCCTATTCACAGGGAAATCTGGTGAATGAAGATGGCGTACCAGTATCTACTTTTCTAATTAATAGGCCTGTAACTAACAAATTAATTAAAGAGATAAGTCAATGAGTGTTATTGTAAAATATAACAAGGTGTTTTTCATGTTATGCTGTGTTTTTGCCATGATAACAATGGATGGAGAGGCGCAGGATAAACGCTTTAGCAACTACTATCACCAGCGAAAAACATTATTTGAGCAATTGCCTAATACAAAGGGCGAGATTATTTTTCTAGGTAATAGTATTACCGATGGAGGTGAATGGATTGAGTTACTTAATAACAAAAAGGTCAGAAATAGAGGAATAAGTGGTGATATAACGGATGGTGTTTTATATCGCTTGGATGAGGTGATCGAATCACAACCTAAAATAGTGTTCTTACTCATTGGCATTAATGATCTGGCTCGAGGAATTAAATCTGATACTATTGTAAGTCATGTTCAGAAGATTGCCTTGCGAATTAAAGAGCAATCTCCACATACCAAGGTATACATACAGAGTATTTTACCAGTTAATCAAGTATTTAAGAAGTTTAGTGGGCATTGCTCCAAAACGGATGAGATAATTTCGATTAATAATGCATTAGAGGTCTGGTGCGAAGGGCATACCTCTCACTACCTCGATTTATTCTCTCATTTTAAAAATGAGGAAGATAATTTGATGAGCACAGAATATACAAACGACGGTTTGCATCTGACAGGGGCAGGATATTTGCTCTGGGCAGATATCATTAAACCATATATTAAATAGTTAGCCAAAAAATCAAACTAGGATATTCAACATTACGAAGATGGAAAAGATAAAAGGATTAATCGCAGCGCCCTTTACCCCAATGGATAAAGATGGGTCAGTTAAAGAATCAGTAATTAAAGACTATTACAAATTATTAAAAGGCAATGGCGTCGTTGGTGCTTTTCTTAATGGAAGTACCGGTGAGGGTGTTTCATTGTCGGTAGAAGAACGTAAGTTGACAGCTTCTTTATGGACAAGTGAGGCGAAACAGGATTCTAATCCTTTAAAATTAATTAACCTTGTTGGAGGTACATCATACCAGCAGGCGATACAGTTAGCATTACATTCCAAGGAAGTGGGAATAGATGCCATTGCGATAATGGCTCCCTTTTATTTTAAACCGAATTGTGCAGAACAGTTAGCTGATTTTGTAATGAAAATTGGAGAGGCTGTGCCGGATATGCCCGTGTATTTCTATCACATACCAGTATTGACAGGGGTTGATATCCCAATGATTGAGCTGATTAAAGCTTTACATGGTAAGATGCCGAATTTTGCTGGTGTTAAATATACCCATGAGGATTTTATGGATTTCCTTTCATGTCTTCATTTTGCCGATGGACAATATGATATGCTGTGGGGACGTGATGAAAATTTATTAGCCGCATTGGCAATTGGCGCCGAAGGAGGGGTTGGGAGTACCTTTAACTATGCCACTCCACTATATCTTAAGTTGATTGATGATTATAAAAAGGGAGATATTGTATCAGCACGTCAATTGCAACAACAATCAATTGATATGATTCGCCTCTTGGGTAAATATGGTGGTATTGGCACTGGTAAAGCCTTTATGAAATACGTAGGTATTGAGTGTGGTCAGTTTCGTTTGCCAATAAAACCAATGACGGATAGTGCTTATCAAGTGTTTGTTGCGGATGTTGATGCACTTAATATGAACGCGTATTTTTCTAAAATGAAATAAGATGAAGCAAAGTTTTAAAGCCTTACTTTTTATTCTATTACTTTTTGTTACGATTCCATTTTTTGCACAGGTACAGCAGAGTAAGTTAAATGAGTTAGCTGCTTTGTCAAATACAAAACCTCATCATGGATGGGCAGCATCATTTGTTGGAGTTCATAATAATGCATTGATAATGGCTGGAGGCTCGGCCTTTCCTGATGCAAAACCATGGGAGAATGGTATTAAGAAATTCTCAAATGAAATTTTAGTGTTTGATGGTAGTAAATGGCAGAGTAATGTCAATTGGCGATTATCAGAAGCAATAGCAGGCGGAGCATCAGTCACTTTGCCTGAAGGGGTTTTATGTATTGGTGGAGCTAATCAAAATGGTATTACCGATCAATCATTTCTAATATCATATTCTAATGCGCAAGTAAAAGTCACAAATATGCCAGCACTTCCATTTTCCCTTAAGGGGCATGGAATAACGACTATTGGCAGAACAGTTTATGTTGTTGGTGGTGTATCGGTTAATGGATATAATTTAAAGGTTCTACAACTGGATTTAAACCGTGTGGACAAAGGATGGCAAAACTTGACTCAGCTACCTCAGGCTGTAAGTCATGCCGCAGTTGTAAGTCAAACTGATGGAAACGAGCAGTGTTTATTTGTAATTGGTGGGCGTTATAAGAAACCAGGTGAAGCAACTACAACTTTCAGTAATCAGGTTTGGAAATATAAACCATCCGCAAATAATTGGACAAAAAAGAACGATTGGATGCTAAAAGGCGGCAATCCGATTACAATTGCCGCAGCAGCAAGTATAAAAACAGGTGCTTCTCATATATTGGTTGTTGGTGGAGATGATGGTTCTACCTACAATAAGGTTGAGCATGCAATAAACAAAATGAAAGCTTCAGAAGGCGACGATATAAGTCTTGCCCAACATGAGAGGGATAGTCTGTGGCTTCATCATCCAGGATTTAATACGGATATCCTTTTGTACAATACCATTACGGATAATTGGTTTAGCGCTGGCGAGTTGGAAGCTGAAGCGCCTGCTGTAACATCTGCTGTAATGTGGCAGAATAAAGTGATTATACCTAGTGGAGAAATACGACCGGGTATTCGCACAGATCAAGTTATTACCCTTGATTTTTCACGCCAGGAAGGCTTTGGTATCTTAAACTACGTGGTTTTAGTACTTTACTTTATTGGAATGCTTTATTTGGGCTTCTATTTCATGAAGCGTGAAAATGATGAGCAGGATTTCTTTAAGGCAGGAGGACGTATTCCATGGTGGGCTGCAGGTATTAGTATTTTTGCTACAACATTAAGTGCCATCACATTTATCGCTATTCCGGCTAAGTCATATGCGACGGATTGGCGCATGCTGGTTTTTAACCTGACGATTATATTGGTTGCTCCAGTAGTGATTAAGTATTATCTACCTTTCTTCCGAAGACTAAATATTGGAACGGCTTATGAGTATTTAGAGCTACGTTTTAATAGAAGTGTACGCTGGATGGCTTCTTTGTTTTTTATCATCTTTATGGTAACACGTATCGCAGTTGTCTTATTTTTACCGTCATTAGCACTTCATGCCGTTACCGGTTTTAGCGTTTATTGGTCAATAATAGTTATGGGCGTGGTAACCATCATATATTGTACAAGTGGTGGTATTGAAGCAGTAGTGTGGGGTGATGTTATTCAAGGTGTTATATTAATGCTAGGGGCATTACTTGCACTGGTTTATATGATTTTTGGTGTAGATGGAGGTATTGGCGGATTTATTGATGTATCAATGGATAATCAAAAACTATTTCTTTTAGATTTTAATATGGATTGGTCTAAACCGGTTCTGTGGGTGGTATTGCTCGGCGGGTTTGCGAATAGTCTAATTGCATATACCAGTGATCAGTCAGTTGTTCAGCGTTATATGACGACAAAGGATGAAAAGGCGACCTCTAAAAGTATCTGGCTGAATGGTATTATTAGCATACCGGTATCCGTAATTTTCTTTTTGTTGGGAACAGGGTTGTATGCATTTTATACATCCAAGCCAGAGGTTTTATCAGTTTCTATACCTAACCTTGATGCTGTTTTTCCACATTTTATTGTTTCTGAATTACCAGCAGGATTAGCAGGTTTACTTATTGCTGCTGTGTTTGCCGCTGCCATGTCAACCTTGTCCTCTAATATCAATTCGGTATCAGCTGTTGTTACTTCCGATTTCTTTGATGTACTGCATCCCCAGGCCAAAGGCAAAAGTAGCATGCTTGTGGCCCGTTTATCCGGAATCATCGTTGGTGTTTTTGGTATAGGAATGGCCTTAGTGTTAGCTACATGGGATATTGCTTCGCTTTGGGATCAGTTCAACACTTTCTTAGGCTTATTAACTGGAGGATTAGGAGCTTTATTTATCATGGGAATTTTCTTTAAGCGTATTTCGGGTATTGCAGCTTTCATAGGAGTAATAGTTGGGTTTATTGGATTACTATGGTTGAGAAGTCATTCACCTATGTCTTTCTTACTGTACGGTGCAGCAGGTATTACTATTAGTGTTGTTGTCGCTTACTTGTTGAGTTTCTTTTGGCCACATAAAAAATCAGTAGAAAAACTCACTTATAAAAGCCAAATCAGTAAAGTTTGAAACACCTTAGTTTATGAATATAGGTCAAATAGATCAGTTAATCGATCAATATAGTGATGAATTATTCCAGAAGGTTATTCCCTTTTGGATGAAGTACTCAAAGGATAAAGAATTCGGTGGCTATTTCACTTGTCTTTCCCGCAACGGACAAGTTTATGATACCGATAAGTTTATCTGGTTACAAGCTCGAGAAGTATGGCAATTCGCGAAGCTGTATAATACAGTAGAGCCAAAACAAGAATGGCTTGATATGGCTTTGCATGGTGCTAAATTTCTGCATAAGCATGGCATGGACGATGATGGTAATTGGTACTTCTCTTTAAATCAAAAAGGGCAGCCCTTAGTGCAGCCGTACAATATATTTTCCGATTGTTTTGCAACAATGGCCTTTGGTCAACTTTATAAGGCAACGGGACTAGAGAGTTATGCTATTTTAGCTAAGGATACCTTTTACTCGATTATCGATCGGCAAAATAATCCCAAAGGATCGTATAATAAAATCGTTCCGGGTACGCGTGAGCTTAAGAATTTTGCCTTACCAATGATTTTATCCAATTTGGCGTTGGAGATTGAGTCCCTGTTACCTGAGATGTTTATTAAAGAAACTTTAGATAAAGTGATCCATGAAGTAATGCATGTCTTTTACTTTGAAGATCAAGGATTAATTCTCGAAAACGTGGGTCCGGAAGGGCAGTTTGTTGATTGTTTCGAGGGGCGCTTGCTTAATCCTGGTCATGCCATTGAATCCATGTGGTTTATGATGGACTTAGGAGAGAAGTTAAAGCGACCGGATTTAATAGATAAAGCTGTTAAAATTACGCTTGATACACTTGACATCGGTTGGGATAAAAAGTTTGGTGGAATTTTTTATTTTATGGATTTGAAAGGACATCCTGTACAACAGCTGGAGTGGGATCAGAAACTCTGGTGGGTACACCTGGAAACATTGGTTGCTCTCTTAAAGGGGTATTATCATACAGGGGATACAGCTTGTTGGGAGTGGTTCGAAAAGGTTCATGATTATGCATTTAAACATTTTTCTGATCCCGAGCATGGTGAATGGTTTGGTTATCTCAATAGAGAAGGAAATGTCCTTTTACCATTGAAGGGAGGTAAATGGAAAGGATGTTTTCATGTACCAAGAGGGCTAATGATCGCTCTGGAAACACTTCAAAAGATAAAGAACAAAGCGTAAAAAGTAAAAAAGCAGATAAGTCGTTAGCCTATCTGCTTTTTTTTAAAAATGTGAACATAGTCGGCATATCACACTTTAAAATGTATAACACCAATCTCATGTTGTTTTACACCCATCCATATACTCCATGCTATGAGTGACATATTATCCAATGGTCAACTTGATGTTGAGTTATATTATACAGGATGTCAGGATGAAATAGGTGTTCTTGAGCAATCGTTAGATAGTATGACTTCTAAGCTTAAAGAAGTTGTCAATGGTATATACGAAGGAGCTTCTAATATTAGTGCTGCTAGTTTTCAATTTAGGACATCATCGCAGCAAATTTCAAGTGGTGCTAATGAGCAGGCCGCGTCGGTTGAGGAAATATCATCATCAACAGAAGAGATTGCCGCTAAATGTTGAGCAAAATACAAGCAATGCAATTCAAACTAAAGAAATATCAAACACAGCTAAATTAGGACTTGAAGAGGTGATTTATAAAGCCATTATGAGTGTTGAAGCAACCCGCACTATTGCAGATAGAATAATAATAATTAATGACATCGCTTTTAAAACTAATATTTTAGCTCTTAATGCTACTGTAGAGGCTGATCGAGCTGGAAAACATGGCAGAGGCTTTGCTGTTGCAGTAGCAGAAGTAAGAAAATTAGCAGAGATTAGCCGTAAAGCTGCTGATGAAATTATTGGGAATTCAAAAAATAGTCTTCAATATGCTGAAGAAGCCGGTATAAAACTTGAAACGATGCTCCCTATCGTTGTTAGAACAAGACAACTGGTTGAAGAAATAGCCGCAGAAAGTAGCGAACAAAATAGCGCAATCACTCAAGTTAATGCATCGATACTTGAATTAAGTAATGTTATACAGCAGAATTCGGCTTCTGCAGAAGAGTAGGCATCAAGTGCGGAAGAATTAGCTTCGCAGGCTAAAAGTTTAAAACAGATGATCGCTTTTTTAAAATTATAACAAAAATCCGGAAAGAAGAGAAAATACTTAAGTGGTTAAATCTCAAAACCCTTGATTTTACTAGTTCCGAGGCAGGTCTCACCCTTCCATCGGGACTTTTTTGTATCCAATCGGCAGTTTGACGCCGTCAATCGGCAACTTGCACCCTCCCATTAGCAACCTGATGGCTTCAACTGGTAATAAGTGGTGGTCAATTGGTAATTTGGTGGCTTCCATTGGCAATGAAGAAAAGCTAAGGAGTAAATGTTGGTTTTGTGAGGATTGGAAAAAGGATTAATCAATCGCATATATTTGGTTAGTAAGAAAGGTGTACTTGAAGTTTCAAATAATACATGAATACTAGCAGGGCGGAGGTCTTGTTGAAGAAAATGTAGCGAGACGCTACGCTTAATGAGTGTAATCATTAGATTAATATTTTTATAATATGGCTATAAAGTATTGAGTATGGGATTGATCGTGGGTGTATTGGCATATGAATAGTAATAATGTCGCTATTAAAAATAAAATAAATATAAAAGCGAACCTCGACGATTGTGTGATAATTGCTTAGTTAGCAGTGTGCTTGAGATGTTAAGCCTAATTAGTTTTGATAGAACATCAAGTGATTTGCGGTAATGGTAAATAACAAGAATACTTTCTTTATTTTTGTGGCATGAATAAACAGACAGGTGATATCATAGATTTGGTGAAAGAGCATATTCAGTCCATTGATCCATATGCAGAAGTTATTCTGCTATTCCCACAAGGTCAGGGGATGCATGAAGACATTCAAATTTATATTCTGACACCAGAGAAAGTCGATTTTGGTTTGGAACAACAATACCTGAATGCTCGCTATAAAGTCGAACTGGAATCAGCTCAATCTTTATCCATTTACACCTACTCTAAAGTAGACTGGCATAAGCAATTTGTGGATACACCCATCTATGAACAAGTAGCTAAAGAAGGTATCCACTTATAGAATGCCTAAGGTCCCATTTAAAAAGGACAGGAGCTACAGGCTATTACACATTCTTGTTTTTAGGGATCATTTCCAAAAAAAAACTTCTTCGCCATGTCTCCCCACTATTGGTATCACTGCTTTCATCGGCTCACTGAGCTGCCTTAGACCCATTCTATCCAATCTCAATTCACCTCTTCAACAGAGCGACCATTTTTTAGGTATGGCATTAAATATCGCGCACGCAAAGTTGTTGTCGGGAGGGTGTCCTTGCAAAAGTATCCGGCATAAATTCTCGCACTTGGTGTACATTGAATATAGTCTGATAGAAAACCAATGCGTTTATAAGTATTTATTTTTGAGATTCTTTGTTGTTTTTTTATACTTTAAGCAAGAACACATTCGTGATGATAATCAAGTAAATAATGCCCATCAATACCTGCCGGCTTCAAAGTCTTATATACTCTATTAATAACCAAATTAAAGTGATTCTTTTGGTTAAGCCGTACTCTTTATTGTTGCAATTCCACACTGCAAACAGGGGATAAATGGAACAGTTTGAAATTGTCGATAAATACCCGCATAAAGTGTATCGTGGAGTGAGAACTATAGCTATAAAATAACGAATGGAGTAATAGTTCCAGATTATGATTCATATTTATCCATTATCCTCTGGTACTATTCAAACTGGTAATCTTATAGTATTTGAGTGAGATTTTTTCGATAGCTTACTTTTTAACTACTATGGTTGTATATTGGAGTAGACCTTATAGTATTCGATCAAGATTCAGTTAGTTGATTTACCATTACTAATGATATCGGAATTTGATCGCTATTGAAATCAATTCTTGTTACTTAGTACGTATAGGTGATTTTTTTCATTACCTGAATACATTGATAAAAACCTAAGAACAACTGCTTGAAGGAAACAATTCTTAATATGAGTTGGTTTAAATTTAACAAGAGTCTTATATGTAATCACACTCATCATGCCACGCAAAAACCTGATTGGAAAAAATGTCTTTGAAATACAGGAATTATTAGAAAAAATAACCAATACATTTATTTTATTACTTACTATTTTTCTGGTACCATTATTTGCATATGTTATTGTGGTAAGAGGAAATGCCATGTTAAATCCCTTATCTCTTGTTATTAATTCTATTTCAATTGGTCTTTTGCTTATGTTCTCGCTATTTAGCAAACGGGTTCCTTTTTATTTTAAAAGAATTGTGCTCTCATTTGTTTTATTGAATTTAGGCCTTAGATCAATGACATTTGGCGACCTGGATATGACGCTACTTATATTAGCCATATTAGCAACCTACCTCATATTGGCATTAACCAAACGTGCATTAGTATGGGCTATCATCATAATCATCTCATTATCCTTCGTGTATAACTTACTGGTATATTTTAATGTTATTCAATTTTACTATGATCCCAATAAATTTAGCTACAGTGTTGGGGTATTTAATATACGCACTTTCGTTGTAATTTTAGTTTTATCAATGTTACTCGGTATTTTATTTTACGTTTTTAATTATTTGAAATCTACCATTTTAGAATTGAAATTTACAATGGATGAGATTTCAGATTTGAATAATTCTCTTCTACAAGAGGTTGATGAAAGAAAAAAGAGTGAACAGATAGCCAATGAGAATGCCAACAAATACTTATCCTTATTTAATAATAGCAACGACATCATTTCAATAACGTCTTTTTATCATGAGATAAAAGAAATTAATAGTTCTTTTTTAAACATTATCGGTTATAAAAAAGAAGATATACTAAATCGAAATATATTTGATTTCATTGGGTATCAAAATAAACCTGTATTTGCTGAACGAAGAAAAAAACTATTACTCAATGAAAAGTTACCCGATATAACCATTGAGATGCAAGATAACGAAGGCCATCAGTTATTTATGCAGATACAAACTGTTCCTATTCTTCGTAATAAAGAACCCTACTTTCTAACTATTGCCAAAGATGTTACTAAACAACACTTGGTGACTCAGGAACTCTCAAAACGTGAACAGCTCTATCGCACGCTGTTTGAGCAAACCAATGATTCCATTTTAATTATGAATGGAAACAAAATAGTTGATTTAAATAAAAAAGCCATCGAAATATATGGGAGTACAGAGGATAATGGACAAGAAATAATACCTCCTGTTTTCTTGCAGCAACAATTTGAGGAAGTGGATTTGTTTACAGAATCGGATCGTAATATTAAAGATGTTTTTAACAATGATCTGCCGTTTTTTGAATGGAAACATACCAAGCCTGGTCTCAATACGCCTATATATACATTAGTGCAACTTAAGAAACTTGATCTTTTAGGGCCTGATTATATTATGGTGGTTGAAAAGGATATCTCGGGGCGTAAAAAAGCCCAGGATGCAATTCTTAACTCTATTATTCAAACTGAAGAAAAGGAAAGAAAGCGCATTGCATCAGATTTACATGATGGTATTGGCCCTTTGTTGACCACAATTAAATTGTACGTCCACGCATTAATCGATTCGAAGGAAGAAGAAAAATCGGATGATATTCGCAACAAACTTAGTGAGTTGGTCGATGAGGCAATCACTAGTATATCTGAAATTTCTTTTAATATCAGCCCTCATATTTTGCTTAATTACGGACTCGTACCAGCTATTAACTCATTTATAGAGAAGCTGCAACTGACCTCAAAAATAGATATTCAATTAACTCAGTCTGATATCACTCGCTTTAATGAACATCAGGAAATAATGCTTTACAGAATTTTCACTGAATTGATGAATAACACACTCAAATACGCTCAGGCAACAAAGGTGGATATCAGCATTAACAATACGGAAAAAGGGATAGAGTTTTTCTTTTCTGATAACGGCATAGGCTTTAATACTGATAAGTTAGGCAATAAGAAAACAAGTATGGGAATTGAGAATTTCAAAAGGCGGATTAGTTCATTTAACGGGATTTTCGAATTACACAGTCAACCAAACAAAGGGATGTCTGTTAAAATAGTGATACCCCAAATTCGTTAAGAGATGGTAAATATAGCAATTGTAGATGATCATGATTTATTCAGGCAAGGCTTGATCCTGGTATTGGGGCAGGTCGATGAATTCAATGTTATTGGTGATTTCAGGTCGGGAGATGATTTCTTAGGTGCACTAGAGTCTTTGCCCGTTGATGTGGTTCTAATGGATATTAACATGAGTGGAACCAATGGTATTGAAGCAACACGCCTAGCCTTAAAAATAAAACCATTGCTAAAAGTTATTGCACTGACAATGTTTATTGAAGACTCATACTACCTTCAAATGATAGATGCCGGTGCACGAGGGTTTATTCTAAAGAAAGCCGGAAAGTATGAGTTAATACAAGCCATACAGGAAGTGAACAAAGGAGGTAGCTTTTTTTCGCAAGAAATACTCCAACGTATGGCCTATAATTCGATCAATAAAGATACAGATGACCCGGAGCAGTTGTCGAAAAGAGAGTTGGAAGTATTACAGTTAGTTTGTCGTGGCTTATCCACCAAGGAAATTTCGGAAGATTTGTTTATCAGTCATAAGACTGTTGAAGTACATCGCTCCAATTTATTGAGAAAAGCCAACCTTAAGAATGTTGCTCAATTAATTATATGGGCTATTAAAAGGGACTATTTCAGCGTATAAAGAATTCATACAGGAAACTTACAGGGTGTAACTTCCAAAACACTAGTAGTGTGCATGTTGTGGGGTTGTAATAGCTTGTCAAAACACTGACTAAGGGTTTTCCCTTAGTTTTATTACATCATTACCCTATGCGGATTACATATTTCCCCTCTATTCTATTTTATTAATAGCCTACATCTTTGCATTGTTCATAAACAGACTATGCAATCATCGTGTAAAATATGTATCGTTGATAATAATCAAGGTTTCAGAGATGGACTTCGGTTTATTATCGGAATAAAGACCAATTGGCAGGTTATCCAGGAGGACTGTTCGTGCATGGATTTGTTAGCCAGTGGTATAAATCTTTCCGCAGATGTTATTATCATTTCTATAAGTATGCCTGAAGCAAGTGAGATAGAAGCAGCAAAACACATAGTTGAACACATTCAGAAGATCAACATCAGAGCGCTTGCCGTCACGATGCATGCTAATAAAAATTTTGTAGACAAACTGATAACAATCGGTTTTAAAGGTTGCATCTTAAAAAGAAACCTCTATAGCCAGCTGGAGACAGCAGTCGATACAATACAGAGCGATAAGCTCTATTTCAATATTTAAATCCCAGGATATTAAATCTTAGAAGGTGTCAACAATACTATTTAAAACAAATCAATATGAAAACAAGAAATCTGATTACAAGCATTACAATGCTATTTTTTTTACTTGGAAGCACATTTGCCCAAGATGAATGGGAACCAAAAGTACATTTTACCGGTTATGTAAATACTGTTGTAGAGTATGCTAATTTGGATCATTTAGACACTAAATTAGGAATGGGCCTCTCTGATGCTGGTTTTCTTGCCAGTTATTCTCCCATTGAAAATCTGGAACTAAAAGCGACTCTGGTTTATACGCATCATATTGAGAATATCCAAAGTTTATTAGTTGAAGCTTATGGAACTTATGCAATTAGTGATAATTTTAAAGTAGGAGCAGGTAAGTTCCTTACGCCACTAAGCCCTGTAAATACCTATTTTTACGCTCCATTGAATATTTCCGTTACATTGCCAATGCTGGTTTCGCACCATTTTTTACTTCCTCAAAGCATTAGCGGATTTCAGGTGGCTGGTGAGTTTGGCGATGATGTAAATATCAAATACAATTTAACCTATGGTAATTACACAAACCTGGGACACCCACTCGGTGGTATCCTTGAAGTTCAAGGTAAGGAAGACCATGTAAATGTATTACCACATTTTGATTTGCCGGATTTAGAAATACAGTATCTACTAGGTGGTTCCGCCCGTATCGAAGCATCGTTTCAGGATGTATTTAGCTTAGGACTAAATTATTTTGATGGCACGCAATCAACAACTATAGTGGATGAAAAATTAGTTCCTGCAAAAAAATATAGTTGGGGTGTTGATGGACACTTGAATCTATCAGGTCTAAAGATAAACGGTGAATATTGGAAGGGTCAGCAAGAAACCACCGACCTGCCACAAAATCTCACAAGTAAATATAAAGGCTATTACGCAGAAGCCATGTATCAGGTAGGAGTAGTTACTCCTTTTGTTAGGTATGATTTTATTGAAGATATCAATGGGGCAGGATTAAAAGCGCCAACAACAGCAAAATCTCTTGGGATTGCCATTCGACCAATATTTGAAACACTCTTTAAAATTGAGTACCGAAAAGTTAATGTTGACTATGCTGGTGGCATAACAAACTTCTACGATTTTCAGGATGATTATAACCACTGGTTATTCTCAACAGTTATTTCATTTTAATAGTTAGGAGGAAATAGATATGAAACGAGCCATGAGAAAGAGTTCTCACACAGGAGGATGACTAAATTGGCGAGTTCCATGTGACAATTCAAAAACAAATTAAAGACACATGAAAAAGATATATATACTATTATTAATGTTTAGCATTGGCATAATGGCAGGTGCACAATCATATAAAGTAATTGTAAACAAAGCGAATTCAACAAGTACCTTGAGTAAGAAACAGGTATCTAACCTATTTTTAAAAAAGGCAAAGAAGTGGCCTGATGGTTCAAAAGCTGCAGCCATCGACCTAAAGGGCAACAACCCTACTCGTAAGGTGTTTTCAACAGAAGTGCATGGCAAATCAACCAATGCTGTAAAGAGTTATTGGCAGCAGGCAGTATTCTCAGGAAAAGGTACACCACCAGTCGAGAAATCTTCTGATGCTGATGTTATCAATTTCGTAAAACAAAATAGCGGCGCCATAGGCTATGTTGCTTCAGGCACAAACACATCAGAAGTAAAGACAATTACCATTAGTGACTAAATTTTAGAAAGATGTTGAATAAATTAAAGCTTAGATCTAAAATACTCATCTTCCCTATCCTGTTTTTCCTTGTGATAACAGCTATTTTTATTGTAATACAATGGAGTAACCAAAGAAGTAGCAATCAGTTAGTATTGATTGAACAAGGCTATATCCCATACGTGGAGCTTAGCAGTGAACTTATGGTAGCACAAAAGGAGCTACAAAAAGGTTTTCAGGATGGTGTGGCATCACAAGATGAAGACATACTAGAAGGTACTCTTGAAATTGCAGATAACTTTAGGATTATTGCTGACAGTTTAAAAAATGGAGTGATAGGAAGAGAGAAAAGTGAGGTGGATAGTGTAATCTTGGTGTTTAACGACTACTATGAGATTGCATACGCTACTTCAGGGAGAATGATCAACGAGGAATTTTCAGATGAAATAAGTGAAGATCTGCAATTAATGGTCTCAAAATATAATGAACTAAAGCAGCTTCTGGAACAAATAATCATAGACTCAAAGTTAGAAATGGCTGAGGCCTTTAATTTGACGAATGCAAATTCAAAAAAATCGGCTTTGTTTATACAGCTTTTGCTTTTGCTTAGTCTGGTTGGTTTTGTGGTTATTTCAGTTGCCTTATCAAAATCGATAGTAGGCGCCTTGAAAAAATCAATTTCAAATATTTTGAAACTTTCGCAAGGTGATCTGAATATTGAAGTTACGAATGATCAATTAAAGAGTAAAGATGAGATTGGTGATATGTCGCGTGCAATAAATACGCTAGTACAAAAACTATCAGAAGTATTACAAGGAGTCCAGGAGGAAGCGATGGAAATCGCCAATACAAGTTTACAACTAAGTCGGTCTTCTGAACAGATTGCTGAAGGATCGAATGAGCAGGCTGCTTCAGTAGAAGAGATATCCTCAACAATGGAAGAAATCGCGTCTAATATTGATCAAAGCTCTGAATATTCATTGCAAACGGAGAAAATTGCTATCAGCTCGGTGCAAGCGATTAAACAAGTAAGGGAAGCTTCCCAAGAGAGTTTAGACTCGGTGTCTTCTATTTCTGATAAGATATCAATCATTAACGATATTACTTTTCAAACCAATATTCTGGCACTTAATGCAGCTGTTGAGGCAGCACGTGCGGGTGAGCATGGCAGAGGTTTTGCTGTTGTCGCTGCCGAAGTAAGGAAATTGGCCGAACGAAGTAAAGTTGCTGCTGAAGAGATTGTAAAGTTTGCAGGCAATAGCGTGGATACCACACAAAACTCTAATGAATTAACATTTAAGGTTATTCCTGAAATAGAGAAAACATCGGAACTTATTCAGGAAATATCTTCGGCTAGTATTGAACAGAAAAATGGAGTTAGTCAGGTGAATATGAGCGTGCAGCAGTTGAATTACATTGCTCAGCAAAGCGCATCAGCTTCAGAAGAGATGGCGTCCAGTGCAGAAGGATTATCTACTCAGGCACAAAAATTAACTCAACTGATATCATATTTTAAGTTGAATAGTTAAGGTCTGTTTAAATCTAGAAAGAAGAATAAACACTGTGTTTTTATAACTAATCCGGCAGCTACTTTGGCAAAAGTAGCTGCCGGATTAGTTTAGATCTAGTTAATAACTATCAGCGAATGTCGAGATAAAAGCTACTTTAGTAAATTAAATCTGCTTACTGGTTGGCAATATTTAGAAATCTATTATTTAGTCATATGAGAGAATAATCCTCTATGAAAAGATAAACTACTTCTAGGTTAATGTCGCAATTTTTTTTGCATGGTTTGTTGTTAATGAGTAATTGTTGTTGAATTTGTTTCTGGCTATTAGGCATTGGCTTATTTAATCGACCGTTTTATGAAACTATTAAAGAATTTCAAATGCATATAATTGTGAGTATTATTAATGTGTTTCACTTTTACATTTAAGTAGTTCTGCGTAAGAAAATTGGTAATTCAAAAGTGTTCACCCGGGGTGAAAAAACTAGAATTGTAAATCAACCTGTTTGTGTAAAATGATAATTTAATAAAACAAAAAGTGCGGTTAAGAATGTCTGAAGTTGAAAGCATGCTTTAAACCTCCGTTTAAGTGTTTTTATTTGTCAGTGGAGGTGCTCGAAAGACTTCTAAACATTCTTGACCTTTTATCACCTTTTCTAGTTTTGAAGAAATTAAGGCTGGGCTAATTCATGATTGCTATTTGCGAATTTGCTCAGATTGGGGATCAAAGAAATCATTATCTCCAGATGTAAGGGAGAAGGCCTATGCTTCGTATAAACGCTGGAATGATCAAACACTATTAATTGTTGAAATGTTGAAAACTGTCAATGATAAATATGCTATTTTTTTGCAGATGTTTTTACAATGGTGAAGGAATCCAGTTACCGCCATATCAGGTAAAATTACATAGAGTTTATGCTAGTTTACACATTATCTTAATATCAGAATATTCTAATCTTTATTATCTTGGACAAAAAAATAGGTTGAAATAATGATGCTAAGCAATTATTATTAACTAAATAAAGTGTGTTTGTTTTTTTGAGTGGGGAATGTAATAACTTAGGAGAATGTTGAATAAAGTACAAAATATTATAATAATATGCTTATTGCTTTGTTGCAATCTATATTCTTTTTCAGAAACAAATGAATATCAAATAAGTTATTTGTCCGTTGAAGATGGATTATCACAAAATGAGGTAACATCTATTGTTCAAGATAAATATGGATTTATGTGGTTTGGAACCCGCGGCGGACTGAACCGTTTTGATGGTTATTCTTTTAAGCAATTTAAGCCTTCTAACATCGAAAAAAACAGTATTCCAAATCCATCAATAGAAAGTCTGTATTTAAAAGATGATAATGATATTCTGATTGGTTTAAAATCTAACGGTGCAGTTCGCTATCAATTATCGTATGAAAAATTTGATACATTATCTACTCCAAAAGTAAAAGACTTAAATCGGGTTATTTCATTTTATCAGGATAGCGACAAGACCCTTTGGGTTGGTAGCTGGGAAAAAGGATTGCTTAATATTCGTGAAGATTCCGTTGCTTATTATAACGAAATTCGGCAGGCTAATGCTATAACTGAGACGCCAAATGGAACAATTTGGGTTGGTAGTAATAATGGCTTGTACTATAAGCAAACAGGGCAAGAAAAATTTTCGGCAACTCTAAGTGGCGTATTCACTTCAATTGCATTAGATCTTGAAAATAGCTGTTTATGGTTAACAGGATGGAATAAAGAGTTAATTCGTTTTAATTACAAAACATTTGAATCAAATACCTATAATATTACCCCCAATGGTAATTCTAAAGGTTACTCTCTGTTAAATGATAGTAATGGAAAGTTATGGATAGGAACATGGGGGAATGGAGTGTTTCAATTTGATAAAATTAATAAGCAAATAAAGAAGATAAATATCCAACCATTAATCGGGAAATATTCAAATGCTGATTATGATGTTATTAGGGGTGTTTTTGAGGATGAAGTAGGTGATACGTGGTTGGGAACTCACGCTGGTGTTGTTCGACTTTCTAAAGCTAATAACTTCCGGTATACTAGTTCCCTTGGTGGAGCAATTACCAATAAAACACATATAAATGCCATTTTTGTTGATGATAGTGGTCAATGGTTTATCGGAACTAATGGCAATGGTTTGTTCAGCTCTAAAGATGGTATAAATTTTCAAAGAATCGAATTAAGCGATATTAGTGAAGCTAGTCAGGAGCAACAAATGGTTAAATCCGTTGTTAGCCACAATGGAGAAATATGGGTGAGCACAGAAGCTGGATTATTCGTAATTGATAAAAATAAGGACAAACTAAAACTGGTTGAAGCAGCCTCAAAACTCAATAGTCCGGATTTAAGCATTATTAGAAAAGCACATTGTTTGTACTTTGATAATAGTACTTTATGGGTGGGAACACAACAGCGAGGAGCTTTATTGTATAAACGAATTGGTGAACAGTATATTCTCGAAAAGCGCTTTCGTGCCACATCAAATCATGGTGATATTGGGGACAATCGAATTACTTCCATTTTGCGAGATAAATATGAGAATTTGTGGTTTGCCACTTATAAAGGATTATACCGGTTTAATCCGGATGTGTCGAATTTTGTTGCTCTTAGTCAGTTAATAAAAGATAAAGATAATTTGGTTTGTGACATTATTCTTTGTGCCAACATCGACAAAAAGGGTAATGTATGGTATGGCACACCATGTGGTCTTAACAGGCTGCATTTTATTGATGAGTCCAATCTGACAGTTGATTTATTTACGAAAGCAAATGGTCTTTCAGATGATTATATCAATGGAATATTGGAAGGAGACAATGGTAATATATGGGTTTCGCATAATACAGGGATATCTTCATATGATAGCGAGAAAAAGCAGTTTGTAAATTACGATAAAGTGGATGGTATCGGTGATTATAGTTATTCTGAAGGAGCTTTTTGTAAAGATAAGCAAGGCCAATTGTACTTTGGCGGTTATTCATCACTGACGTATTTCAATCCTGCTTCGATTCAAATTAATCAGTTTAATCCACCAATAGTTATCTCAAAGTTTACAGTTTTAAATAAAGATGTAAACGTAGATAGTGATGGTTTGTTGATCCAAAATATTAATGAAACCAAGCAATTAACTCTATCTCATAATGAACTTGAATTTTCTTTTGAAGTGGCAGCACTAGATTATAATGCGCCGGCAAAAAATCTTTATGCGTATCGTTTGTTAGGTAATAATTCAGAGTGGATTCCTTTAGAGAGCAAAAGGAGTATATCGTTTAGTAATCTTAAGTCGGGTGATTATCAGCTGCAAATAAAGGGCACCAATAGTAATGGGATATGGAGTAATCAAATTAAAGAGATTAGTCTAACGATATTGCCAGCTCCTTGGAAGAGCAAATGGGCTATAGTGATGTATGTGATAGGTATAATGCTCGTCGTGCTATTAATTAGTTGGATTGGAGTGCGTCAAGAGCGTTTGCAAAACAACGTGAAGATGGAGCAAATACGCAATGAGCAACAACAAAAAGTCAATGACTATAAGCTAAGTTTCTTTACGAATATATCGCATGAATTCAGAACACCGCTTACATTAATACTGGCACCTGTTAATGAATTATCAAAGATTCGTTTTTCAGATCTTAAAGCTGATTTTTATAAGGAACGTCTTTCAATGATTAGTTTGAATACAAAAAGGCTCTATGATATGGTAAATCAATTGCTTGAGTTCCGAAAAATTGAAGCCGGAAAAATTAATCTTTCAGTAATTGAGGTTGAATTGCAGCATTTAATTTCTAATATCTGCCTTCCGTTTGAGCAATTGGCGAGTAACAGAAAAATTAAATTTAAGCAGAACATTAAAATTCAAAGTAAGACTATTTTTATTGATATTGAACGTATGTCAATAGTTCTTAATAATTTATTGTCTAATGCTTTTAAGCATGTTCCTGAGGATGGAATGGTTCAATTTAATGTTAAAGAAAATGGGACTCATGTTGTATTCGAAATATGCAATGATGGTAAACCAATTCCCAAAAATGAAATTGAACATATATTTAAGCGCTTCTATCAGGCTGCAGGTAATAGTTCTGTGGGTAGCACAGGGATAGGCCTTCAGTTGGTTAAAAACTATACTGAATTACACCACGGAGAAGTTAGTGTAACAAGTGAAAAGGACCAGCCTATTATTTTTTCATTAGTGTTAAAAAAGGGTAATGAACACTTCAAAGCTGAAGAATTAGTACATAATGACAAAAACGATTTTATTAAAAAGGATGTAATACAGCAATCAAGCAAACGAACCAGTAATGTAGGTACTAAAGGAACTAAAATACTTGTTGTCGATGATAATTCTGAAATTAGAGATTATTTTAAATCCTTTTTATCAACTGCTTACATTGTTATGGAGGCGGAAGATGGCCTTGATGCCTACGATAAAATAACAGACTTTAAGCCCGACCTTATTATATCAGATGTAATGATGCCACGGATGGATGGCTTTGAGTTATGTGAAAAGGTAAAGAGTAATGAACTAACTTCGCATATACCTGTCATTCTTTTAACAGCAAAAGGGAGTGAACAAGATCAATTATTTGGTACACAAAAAGGGGCAGACCTATACATTAAAAAACCATTTCTTCCAGATTTGTTGCTTGAAGAAATTAAGCAAATTATTGCTTCAAGAAAAACGTTGAAAGATAAATATACTTCCCTAATAAAATTTGAGACAGCAGATGAAGAACTGACATCAAGTGATGCCAAATTAATCGAAAAATCGATTAAGATTGTAGAGAAGCAAATGGGGAATGCAGCATTTTCCCCTGATTTATTGGCCAAAGAGATGGATATGAGTTCTTCTACTTTTTATCGAAAAATAAAAAAGGCTACCCAACAAACACCTGCGGGTTTTATTAAATCACTGCGATTAAAAAAAGCGGCAATGTTGCTTCGTGATACAGACTTGTCAGTATCGGAAATTGTTGAAAAGATTGGATATTTAGATTCTAGAAATTTCAGGAAGAATTTCAAGGATACTTATGAGTTGGCGCCCCTTGCTTATCGTAAAATACAATCGGAATCTGAGAATAATTAATTTACTCAGTAAGCAATATGATTATATGTGCTAAAAAAAACTAGATGAGGTAAAATTGCGCTATCGTTTGCCAAAATGGAAGTGCGAAATACATTAATACCTTAACATGTAATAGTTATTTTTTTACTTCAGAAGCATTGGTTTACTTCATTATGCTTTTAATAGATATTACACTAGTTTGTTTAAGGTTGTTAATGTTTAAGTGCGTGATGTTTAATTTCATACACTTTGTTTGTGATTGAGATTCCAACATGTATTGAATAATTATAACATCATATTTTGATATGATATTCTACCCTTTTTGATTTAGCTGAGCCTTGAAAAACATTGGTTAATCTTGATCTTGCAATCATAAGTTTTGCATATCAAAATCCTTTTGTAATGAAAAGCAAAGAAGAAAAGATTAAGAATATAAAGATCATCAAATTCATGTTATTTGGACTGCTGGCTTGTATGTTGGCTTTTTTGTTAATAATGATAGTTTAATAACTATTTGATATTCAGTCATTGTTTGATAATCCTTAAATCTATCTATGAAATGAAGCTAAAATACAAATCCATCATTAGTGAGAGAAAGAAGGCCTTAGTGGTAGAAAGAATTAATGTTAGACATTATGAGCAGAACTGGCATTATCATGATGAACATGAGTTGGTTTACTATGTAAAAGGTAAAGGAACACGTGTTGTTGGCGACAATCTTTCAGAGTTTATCAAGAACGACTTAGTGCTTGTTGGAGCAGGATTACCTCACTTGTGGAAGAATAGCGAAGAAGTTGAATTGGAAGGACTTGATGCAATAGTTATTAAGTTTGATACAAAACATAGTGGTTTTGGTCTTCTTTCAACACATGAGTTTTGTGCTATAAAAAAGCTTATAAATTTGTCGCAAAGCGGAGTTAAGTTTAGTAGAAGTGCGGCTAAAAAGGTACACGATTTACTTATTGCTATGCCTAATGCTGATGGAGCTATGCAGATAATACTCTTATTGCAAGTGTTAAATATATTGGCCAAATGCGAAGATAATAGTGTTTTGGTTAGTGCTGAATTTGCCTTGCCAAGTTCTTTTTCCGAGGAACAGCGCCTGAGTAAAATCATCGATTATATTACCAAAAGTTATTCCGAGCAAGTCACTTTAGAACAAATTTCTCAAGAAGCTGCAATGACACCCAATTCATTATGTCGATTTTTTAAGAATCGGACAAATATGACAATCTTTCAATACATCAATGATTTTAGGATTGGTAAAGCGTGTGAATTGTTGATTGATGGTAACCTTTCTGTTTCAGAAATTTGCTTCGAGGCAGGCTTTAACTCATTGACTAGTTTTAACAGAGTATTTAAAGATCTGAAGAAAGAAACTCCACGAGAATTTAAGCAAAAATATCAAATATTAAATACAGGACTCAATACTAGAGCATATTCTGCTTAAAAGTTAGATTTAATAATTAGTAGTAAATGTGCATTTCAATATAAGGTCTATTATAATAATGTTCAGGTGAGAGGTTGTCTTTTTTTAGGCAACCTCTTTTTCTTGGTTAATAACTGGTCATAGTTAGGTAAATATTGAAAATTATCACCCTTCTATTTAAGCTAATTTTGTTATTAGATTAAATGGGTATTCTCTAAAAAAGATGTGATGA
>Ga0209475_10001200_pt1:22500-34897 | contig 34897 bp, 28 predicted proteins | sample tdDd471_FD_187128 | JGI IMG/M metagenome (GOLD analysis project Ga0209475, IMG submission 187128) | Marine sediment microbial communities from the Atlantic coast under amendment with organic carbon and nitrate - tdDd47.1 (SPAdes)... | ecosystem: Environmental > Aquatic > Marine >... | reverse complement strand
CCGCGACGACTGGCGGTCCATGGGCGTGAAGATGGTGATCTACTGGCACCTGCCCTTGTTCGCCGCGATGCGCGCCGTGCGCGAAGCGGTGCGGCACCTCACCGACCACGGATCGCTCACGAACCCGCCGCTGGCGATCGACGGTTACAAGGACTACGCCGAAGCAGTCGATCTGGACGCCTGGATGAAGCTGGCCGACGGGGAGAGCTGATCATGGACTCTACGGGAATGACGGAACGCGATCTCTCCCACCCCGGCGGCGACTGGAACCACGCCACGCTGCCGGTTAACGGCGTCGAGATGCATTACGTGCGGGAAGGGACGGGCAGCCCGGTCATCCTGTTGCACGGCTGGCCGGAATTCTGGTGGGGCTGGCACAGGAACATTCCCGCCTTGGCGGAAAACTTCGACGTGATCGCCCCGGACTTGCGCGGATTCGGCGACACGGCGGAAACGGCGCCCGAGCCCGCGGGTCCGGATGTCCATGCCCGGGACATCCTCGCGCTGGCCGATGCGCTCGGTCTCGGGCGGTTCGGGCTCGTCTCCCACGATGTCGGCGCCTATGTCGCGCAAACGGTCGCCCGGATGACGCCGGGCCGTATCACGGGCCTGTTCTTCTTCAACGGCCCGCATCCGGGTATCGGCCGGCGCTGGGTCGAGGCCGCTCATATCCGGGAAATCTGGTACCAGTCCTTCAACCAGATGCCCTGGGCCGCGCAACTGGTCGGCTACAACCGCGACACCTGCCGAATTTTCTTTGAGAACATGCTGCGGCATTGGGGCCATGTGCAGGAAGCCTTTGACGGCGAGATCGAGCATTTCGTCGACAATTTCATGAAGCCCGGCAATATCGAAGGCGGCTTCGCCTGGTACAAGGCGAGCCACGAAGCGCGCATGGCGCTGGTGCGCGACGGCGCCCCCGACCTGCCCAGAATCGAAACGCCGTCGCGGTTTTTCTGGGGCCGCCACGACCCGATCCTGCTCAGCGACTGGCACGACACCCTGGCGGACTACTTCGTCGATCCCGAGATCGAAATTGCCGACGGCGCCGGACATTTCGTTCATCTGGAACGCCCGGACGCCGCCAACGACCGCGTGACGGATTTCTTCAGGCGACGCGCCTAGGGCATTTTCCGGTCACGACCAGTCACGGCAGACATATTTGACGTCGGAAAAGGCCTCCAGTCCGCTGCGCGACCCTTCCCGCCCCAACCCCGACTGCTTCATGCCGCCGAAGGGGATCGGGGCGCCCGTCACCTTGGTCCGGTTGACGCCGATCATGCCGAATTGGAGGGAACGGCTCATCCGGTAGATACGCGACGGATCCCGCGTATGCAGATAGGCCATCAATCCATATTCCGTGGCATTCGCCCGCAGGACGGCTTCGTCCTCCGAGTCGAAGGGCACGATGGGCGCCACGGGACCGAATGTCTCCTCGCTGAGGATTTGCGCGTCATCGGGCACGTCGGCCAGGACGGTGGGTGCATAGAAAAGCGGGCCGATATCCTCCAGCACCTTGCCCCCGCACATAAGCCGGGCGCCTTTGGAGACAGCGTCGGCGACATGCGATACCTGCTTCGCCACCGCCGCCGGGTTCATGAGCGGTCCGATATCGGGATCGTCCGTTCCCTTGCCCACGCTCAACGCTTCGGTCCGTTCCGCAAACTTTCGGCAGAATTCCTCATAAACCGGGCGCTCGACGAAGAACCGGTTCGCGCCGAGGCAGTCCTGACCCGAGGTTGCGAACTTCGCACCGATCGCTTCATCCACCGCATGGTCCAATTTCGCGTCGGCGAAGACGATGTAGGGGGCATGACCGCCGAGTTCCAGGCTCAACCGTTTGATCGTCCCCGCGCATTGACGATAGAGCAGTCGGCCGATTTCGGTCGACCCGGTGAAGGAAAGCGCCCTGACATCGGGGTCCACGGTCCAGGGTTCGACGACTTCCGCGGGCTGGCCGGTCACGACATTCACGACCCCGGCCGGGAACCCGGCGCGTTCGGACAGTTCGGCCAGTGCCAGAGCGGAGAACGGGGTTTCCTTCGACGGGTGAATCACGACCGTGCAGCCGACGGCGAGCGCGGCGGCGGCCTTACGGGTGATCATCGCATTGGGGAAGTTCCACGGCGTTATCAGGGCGGCGACACCGACCGGCTCCAGCCAAACCTCCACTTCCGCATTCGGTAGATGCGACGTGACGCCCATGACATCCGGCCGTTTGGCCTGCTCGGCGAAGAACTCGACGAAGGATGCGCCGTAGTCGATCTCACCGCGGCACTCGCTGATCGGCTTGCCCTGTTCGACGGTCATGAGCAGGGCCAGATCCTCCTTGTGTTCCTCGATCAGCCGGAACCACCGGCGCAATATCGCGGCCCTTTCCTGGGGAAGAAGGGAAGACCAGGCGGGAAAGGCGGCCTGCGCCGCCTGTGCCGCGGCAGCGCTCTCCTCGCCGCTCAGGGCCGGCACCGCACCGATGCGCCCGCCGGTCGCGGGATCGTAGACATCGATCATTTTACCGGCGGAGGAAATCCGCCATTCGCCGGCGACATAGGACGCCTCTCTGAAAAGGGTCGGGTCTTTCAAGCCATTCAGTTCCTGGACTCGCTCCATAGTGTACTCCCGCTGATTGTGATTCTTTTCCTTGGCGATCCGCCTGCGGCGGCGTCAGAGATTGAAAAGGCGGCCATAGCCTTGGACCGGGCGGCAATCGCCCGCCAGCCTGAGGCTGCGCCATACCATCGCCTGGTTCGACGTCACGACCGGTTTGCCGGTCTGTACCTCGATCGCCTGAACGCATCCGGCGGCGCGCAATGCGGTGCAGGAAATGAAGAGCGCGTCGGCATCGGAATCCATCGCCTCGACGCCGGCCCGCCGGATGGTTTTGGGCGAAACGCGCGCCATGTCGCGGTCGTCTTCCAAATCCATGTTCTCCGCACTCACCACCGCCAGCCCTTTCGATTCCAGGTATCTGGTGACCTCCCCGGTCACGAGACGGGTATAGGGCGTCAGCACACTGACCTTTCCCACCCCCAGGGCGGTGAAGGCGGCGAACGCCGCCGAGGTCGGGGTGACGCAGGCCGCGCCGGGCTTGGCCTGCCGCATCGCTTCGAAGACAAATTCATCTCCCAGGACGACGGAGGCCGCCGTGCACGCATAGGCGATGACGTCCAGGTCCTGTTCCGGCAGGATCGACCGGGCGGCCGCCTCGATATGCGGCCCCATGGAGCGAAGATTCTCCGGCGTCGTGGGATTCGCATAGGCCACGCGCGCCACGTAAACGCCGGTGAGGTCCGGATCGCAGATCCGCGCGTATTCCCGCTCCGTCGTGTTGTCCGTTGCCAGGGCGATCAGACCGATCCTTTTCGGGACCGGGCTTGCATCGAGTTCAATCGCCGTCCGCAGCATCGTCGAAGTCGCCATGCTTGACGACAAGAACCGGCATCGGGGCCAAACTGGTAACCTTGTGGGAGACACTGCCCAGCAGATACCCCTCCACGTCACCCAGCCCGCGGCTGCCCATGACGATCAAGTCCGTCTTGTGTTCCTTGGCCAGGCTGACGATCGTCCGCGCCGGCGGACCGCTCTTCACGAAGCCGCGCACCGTTCTTGAGCCCAGTTTCTTGGCATATTCCTTCGCGTTCTCGACCACCGATTTCGCGTAGTCGCGCATGGAATCATCGAGGTTTTCCGGCTCTTCCGGGCGGACCATGGACATCGAGGCTTCGAGCAGACTGTAATGGCGATACACGCAAAGCACCTGCAGTTCCGAATCGAACTTTTCCCCGATCTCGAACGCGGCCTTCACCGCGGCCAGTGCGGCTTTTGACCCGTCGACGGGTATCAGAATTCGCCTGAACATCGGTTCTCTCCCTTTACCGGAATGCGATATCGCGCAGGAACAGAGCGATTTGCGGGAAGAAGATCAGCAGAACGGCCGAGGTCAGCAGCATGATCACGAAGGGCGGCGTCCCCCGGATGACGTCCAGATAGGGTCGCTTGAATATCGCGATCGCCGTGAAGATGTCGCAGCCGAACGGTGGCGTCGCCGAGCCGATCGCGACCTGCAGCGTGATGATGATCCCGACCAGGACCGGATCCAGGCCCACCGATTCCACGACCGGTGCGAAGATCGGCACCAGCACCAGGATGACGACGATCGGATCGACGAACATGCAGCCTATGAAGAACGCGATCGAGATGACGAACAGGACCCCGATCGGGCCCATTTCCGTAATGCCGACCGCGCCGAGCATCGCCTGCGGTATCTGCGCGAAGGAAATCACCCAGGAAAAAGCCGCCCCGGCGCCGACCAGGATGAAGACCACCGCGGTGATCAGGCCGGTCGACTTTGCGATCGCGTAGATGTCCGGCGCCGAGAGCGACCGGAAGACGATGAATTCGAGAATCACCGCATAGAGCACGCAGGCGGCGGCCGCTTCGGTCGGGCTGAAGATGCCGCCATAGATGCCGCCGATGATGATGACCGGAAAACCAAGCGGCCAGACAGCGGCGCGTACGGCCTTCATGCGTTCCGGCCAGCTCGCCTTTTCTTCGGTCGGGACGCCGGTCACGGTCGCATAGATCACGCTGTAGATCGTGAAGAAGAGCAGGATAAGCAGGCCGGGGCCGATGCCGGCGATGAACAGTTCCGCGATCGAGGTGTTCGAGACCACGCCGTAAATGATCATGCCGATGCTCGGCGGGATCAGGAAGGCGATGTCGCTTGAATTCACGATCAGCGCGAGGATGAAGGAGTCGTTATATCCCGCCTTCAGCATTCTCGGCCGCAGCGGCGACCCGACGGCGACCACGGTGGCCTGGGTCGAGCCGGACACGGCGCCGAAAAGCGTGCAGGCGGTCGCCGTGCTGACGGCCAGGCCGCCTTTCACATGGCCGATGAAGGCCATCACCATGTCGATCAGCCGCGATGCGGACTGGCCCCGTGTCATGATGTCGGCGGCCAGGATGAACATCGGCACGGCGATCAGGGATGCCGGTCTTATGCCGGCCAGGAATTGCTGGACCATGAAGTCCATCTTGCCGATACCGCCGAACATTTCGAAGAAGCCGATAAACGCGGCGACGATCAACGGAACCATCATGGGAAAGCCCAGAAGGAGCAGAACGATCATCGTCAGCATCATGACAGCAGCCATTGTTCGATACTCCCCTAGACCTCTATCTCGGTATCGTCATATCCCTCCAATACATTGGTTGAGAGATAGACGTCCTTTTCGATGATGTTCTTGATAGCCGTCAGCAGGTATTGGAAACCCGTCATGAAGAAGCCGGCCGGCACCCATATGAAGATCCACCAGATCGGGATCTGCAGCGCCGGCAACACCCGGCCGCTGGACATGACCTTCCCGATATAGCCGACGGAGAAATAGCAGAGTGCGAACATGGAGAGCGCCGTTATGCTCGTGATCGCGATCATCAGCGCCTTGCGCCCGCCGACCGGCAGGGAGTCGTAGATCGCCGACATCCTGATATGCCGGCCGTGACGCGCGGCATAGCCGATGCCGGCGAAGGTGATCAGAATGATGATGATGCGGTTGAGTTCCTCGCTGAAGAAAATGCTGTGCTGGAACACGTAGCGGCCGACAACATTGGCGACCGTGTTCGCCGCCATCAGCAGGACGCCCGCCGCCAGTGCGAAGGACTCGACCCGGCTGATGAGCGAATCAATGAATCCCAGCGGTCCGGGCAATGTGGATGCATGCGGGTTCACACCCTTTTGGGCGCTTCCCTTCTGAGCACTTCCTTGTTCTGCCCTGTCGTCATCCGGCTTCGACTTTGGCGCCATGACTGAACTCCCCAAGCAAAGATCGCCCGGTGCGCGCGGGGGACGGTGTAGGCCGCCCCCCGCAAACGCTCCTCAGGCATTGGAGGTTGGATCCCGCAAAGGGGAGCCTTATCCCTCGTCCGTCGCGGCCAGGTCCTGTTTCAACTGCTCCAGGATCGCCTTGCCGCCGTCGCCGGTCATTTCGATGAACTTTGCCTCGACCTCGGCCGCGGCTTCCTTGAAGCAGGAACGCTCTTCCTCGCTCAGGACCGTGATCGTCATCTCCGGCTTGGCTTCCTTGATCTTCTTAAGTTCGCTGTCCGCGAGACCCTTCTGGTAGTCGACGATATAGTCGTAGGCATGCGTGGCCGCGGCGTTGATCAGCTTCTGCTCTTCCGCGCTCAACCCGTCGAAAAAGTCCTTGTTGGCCATCACCGCCGTCGTGAAATTGTTGTGGCCGGTATAGGTGATGTGATCGGTGACTTCGTAGATCTTGGTCGAATAGAGGAAGAAGGTCGGGTTTTCCTGACCCTGAATGATGTTGGTTTGAAGGCCGCCATAGACCTCGCCCCAAGGCAGCGGCGTCGGCGTGGCGCCGAAGGCCTTGTAGGATTCGACCAGCAACGGGTTCGTCATGACCCGGAACTTGACCTCGTTTAGGTCGGCGCAGCTGTTGACCGGATCCTTGGTCGTCATGGCGACTTCGCCTTCCGGGAACATCGTCAGCAGTTCCAGGCCCTGCTCGGCGTAGAGATCGACGAAGTCTTCGTTGATCGCCTTGCTCTCTTTATAGAACCGCGCAAGGTGGTCCTGATCGGTCGGCAGCAGATACGGCACGAAAAAGACCTGCGCTTCCGGAATCAGCGAACCGGTGAAGCCGGGCGACTGATCGACAAATTGAAGAATCCCGGCCTGGGCCTGTTCCATGATGTCGGCGGATTCGCCAAGCGTGCCATAGGGGAACAGTTGCACCGTGTGATCCGAGTTCGCCTCGATGTATTCCTTGAATTTTGTCGCATAGACGCCCTGGACTTCCGTCAAGGCTTCTTCGAATGCGTATTTCCAACTCGCCGCCTGGGCGGATGTGATGCCGGCAGCCAGCACCCCAATAGCGGTCAGTGCGCCAAAAAACTTGCGCCCATGTATCTTCATCGTGAAACCCTCCTGTTGGTGATCGGCCTGTGTCTTGCCTGATCCCTGGATTCTCGCCGGCTTGATGACTGCTTCAGGAGCCCGGCGCACGCGACCGAGATCGCGGCAGCGGCCCCAATTCATCAGACGTGCGGAGCACGGGACGCAGCGTCCCGATCACTTCGCGATCCAGGCCATTGGCCAATGGTGGGTAGCATTGTATTGCATGTCAATCCAATAATTGACATGAGTCATTCAGAAGGCTCGGGGCAGCGGCTCCTTGGGCCTGTTCAGCAAATCACGGATCGTCATGAGGGCGTTGCGCAAGTGTTCCGCGTCGTCATGACCGCAAACGGCAATCCGGACGGCATTGGGAATGGCGGCCTCGGCGGTCGTGAAAGGCTGCGGCAATGCAATGGCCACGCCCCGGGCGCGCGCATGCTCCAAAAGGCTGGACGGATCCCAATTGTCCGGCAGCCGTAACCAGAAATGCAGCGAGGCGGGATGGCCGCGCCAATCCAGCCCGCGCATGACCTCCTCGACCACGGCATACCGTGCCGCCAGTTCCCGGCGCTGCCAGGCGACGAGCTCCAGCGCGGTGCCGTCTGTGACCCATCGCGTGGCCAGTTCTCCGATCAACGGCGTCGCCATCCAACTGAAGGCGATGATGCGCCCGGTTATGGCGGACAACAGCCGCGGCGGGGCCACCATGTATCCGGCCCGCAGACCCGGCATGATGCTCTTGGTGAATGTCGTTAGATAGATCGTTCGCTCCGGCGCTATACTGGCGATTGGCGGCGGTCGGTTTTCCATCACCGGGCCCCAGGCATCATCCTCCAGGATCATCAGGTCGTGCCGGCGGGCAACCTCGGCAATGTCCCGCCGCCGCGTTTCCGACATGATGCCGACCGTCGGGTTCGCCAATGTCGGCACCGCGAAATAGGCGGCTATCTTCTGGCGCCGGCAGGCCTCGTCCAGCGCATCCGGCAGGACGCCTTCGTCGTCCATCTCCAACCCGCGCAGATGCAGCCCCATATAGGAACAGAGGGAAGTGATCAGGTGATGGGTTATGGCTTCACTGACCACGGTATCGCCGGGCCGTGCGATCGTCGCCAGGGCCGTCGACAATCCGTGGCACACGCCATTGGTCATGATCACGCTTTCCTCCGCCGCGTCCAGGCCGCAGACGCGCAGCCATTGCAACCCGGCGGCACGGTGGCCCGGCAGACCGATATTGGGGCGGCAGGCCAGATAGACGTCCGGATTCAGCGTGCCGGCCAGCGCCGCGAGGCTGTCTTGCATCCGCACGACATGATCCGATCCGTAGAGCGGCCGGGAGAGCGACAGGTCGAGCACATCCTGCCCGCTCCGCTCCATCAGGAAGGGCTGGCAGGACGGTTTCGCCGGGTCGAGGACATAGGTTCCACGGCCGACCTGACCGTCGACCAGCCCCAATCGGCCCAAATCCTCATAGGCCTTGCTGACGGTCTGGACGCTTATGCCCAATTGCTTCGCCAGCCCGCGATGCGCCGGCAAGCGCGTCCCGACCGGCAGCCGCCCGTCGGCGATCGCATCGGCCATGACGGTCGCCAGACTGGTATGAAGCGGTGGGTGCAGTTGATCGCGGGAGGGTATCCAAATTGTCATGGAACAATTTTGGGCGATCAACCAGGATTCGGCAACGGGATTCGCGGTCGCACCTATTCATACCGGTTAATTTGCCGATGCATGCCAGTCCGAGTTCTCCGCTGCTCTTGGAATGAACCTTATCGCAAGACCCGGTTTTTCTGTGTCTTTCGAGGTCGGCCCCCATGTCGTCGGCACCAACAAAAAAGCCCCGCATTAAGCGGGGCTTTTTATTTGGTTGCGGGGACAGGATTTGAACCTGTGACCTTCAGGTTATGAGCCTGACGAGCTACCGGGCTGCTCCACCCCGCGGAAGTATTTGTGTTGTTGGGGGGAGTGGTGAGTTCATTGTGAAGTGTTTGGCGGTTGTTTTTTAGGTTCTGTTCAAGGAAGGCCTGGCGGCGACCTACTCTCCCGCGGCTTAAGCCGAAGTACCATTGGCGCTGGGGGCTTTCACTTCCGAGTTCGGGATGGGATCGGGTGGATCCTCCCCCGCCATAGCCACCAGGCCGTCCTTGAACAGAACGGTGTTTTTGATGAAGCGCGCTGTAGATTTTGGGTGTTTGTTCGTATTACCGGGTGACGCATTCTTACGAATGCAGCTGTGTACTTGCTTCAAGATTTCTGCGTCGACTGATGTGTTTTCAGCCGGCTCAGCGTTTGTGTAGTTGGTTCTTACCGCTGTATGCGGTGAAGATGGTATTTGAAGCCTATCGAACGATTAGTACTGCTCAGCTTCGCACGTTACCGCGCTTCCACATGCAGCCTATCGACGTGGTGGTCTTCCACGGTTCTCAGCGAGACCTGGTTTTGAGGGGGGCTTCCCGCTTAGATGCCTTCAGCGGTTATCCCGTCCGCACATAGCTACCCTGCTGTGCCACTGGCGTGACAACAGGTCCACCAGAGGTGCGTCCATCCCGGTCCTCTCGTACTAGGGACAGCTCCTCTCAAGTCTCGTACACCCACGGCAGATAGGGACCGAACTGTCTCACGACGTTCTAAACCCAGCTCACGTACCTCTTTAAATGGCGAACAGCCATACCCTTGGGACCTGCTCCAGCCCCAGGATGAGATGAGCCGACATCGAGGTGCCAAACACCCCCGTCGATGTGGACTCTTGGGGGGTATCAGCCTGTTATCCCCGGAGTACCTTTTATCCGTTGAGCGATGGCCCTTCCACTCGGGACCACCGGATCACTATGACCGACTTTCGTCTCTGTTCGGCCTGTCGGCCTCACAGTCAGGCGGGCTTATGCCATTGCACTCATCGAGCGATTTCCGACCGCTCTGAGCCCACCTTCGCGCGCCTCCGTTACTCTTTGGGAGGCGACCGCCCCAGTCAAACTACCCACCACGCAGGGTCCCGGACCCGGGTTCACGGGTCGCGGTTAGACAACAAAAGCACCAAGGGCGGTATTTCAAGGATGGCTCCACAAAGACTAGCGTCTCTGCTTCATAGCCTCCCGCCTATCCTACACATGACGGTTCTGTTGCCACTGCGAAGCTATAGTAAAGGTTCACGGGGTCTTTCCGTCTAACCGCGGGTACTCCGCATCTTCACGGAGAATTCAATTTCGCTGAGTCTGCGTTGGAGACAGTGGGGCAGTCGTTACGCCATTCGTGCAGGTCGGAACTTACCCGACAAGGAATTTCGCTACCTTAGGACCGTTATAGTTACGGCCGCCGTTTACCGGGGCTTCAATTCGACGCTCTCACATCTCCTTTTAACCTTCCGGCACCGGGCAGGCGTCAGACCCTATACGTCGCCTTACGGCTTCGCAGAGCCCTGTGTTTTTAGTAAACAGTCGCCACCCCCATTTCTGTGCCACCCGCCCCTGGTTGCCCAAAGACGGGTCTCCCTTCTCGCGAACTTACGGGAGTATTTTGCCGAGTTCCTTCAACGCAGTTCTCTCAAGCGCCTTGGTATACTCTACCATCCCACCTGTGTCGGTTTAGGGTACGGTCTACAACTGGAGCTATTTCCTGGAACAGCACCACTGCACGGACAATCCGATAAGCCCATACAATTTACGCCATTCGTCACTTCCAGAAGGCCCAGGAATATTAACCTGGTTCCCATCGCCTACGACTTTCGTCCTCGGCTTAGGGGCCGGCTTACCCTGCGCAGATTAGCTTTACGCAGGAACCCTTGGGATTTCGGCGAGAGTGTTTCTCACACTCTTTATCGCTACTCATGTCAGCATTCTCACTTCCGATACCTCCAGGACCCCTCACGGGTATCCCTTCACAGGCTTACGGAACGCTCCGCTACCACACATGTCAAAGACATGCATCCGCAGCTTCGGTGTACGGCTTGAGCCCCGGTACATCTTCGGCGCAGGACGGCTTAATTAGACCAGTGAGCTATTACGCTTTCTTTAAAAGGTGGCTGCTTCTAAGCCAACCTCCTGGTTGTCATGGCCTTCCCACATCCTTTCCCACTTAGCCGTAACTTGGGGACCTTAGCTGGCGGTCAGGGCTGTTTCCCTCTTGACGACGGACCTTAGCACCCGCCGTCTGTCTGCTGTGATTGTACTCCTCGGTATTCGGAGTTTGGTTAGAGTTGGTAAGGCTCGCGCCCCCCTTCCCCATCCAGTGCTCTACCCCCGAGGGTAAGACACAACGCGCTACCTAAATAGCTTTCGCGGAGAACCAGCTATTGCCGGGTTTGATTAGCCTTTCACCCCTAACCACAGGTCATCCCGGAACTTTTCAACGTTCTCGGGTTCGGTCCTCCAGTGCGTGTTACCGCACCTTCAACCTGCCCATGGCTAGATCACCCGGCTTCGGGTCTAATCCAACGAACTAAAACGCCCTATTAAGACTCGCTTTCGCTCCGCCTACACCTATCGGCTTAAGCTCGCTCGTTAGATTAAGTCGCTGACCCATTATACAAAAGGTACGCGGTCACCCTTTCGGGCTCCCACTGATTGTAGGCATTCGGTTTCAGGATCTATTTCACTCCCCTCGTCGGGGTGCTTTTCACCTTTCCCTCACGGTACTGGTTCACTATCGGTCGCATAGGAGTACTTAGGCTTGGAGAGTGGTCTCCCCACGTTCAGACAGGGTTTCACGTGCCCCGCCTTACTCAAGGCCCAACAGCAACCTGTACCCGTACGGGACTGTCACCCACTACGGTGCGCTTTTCCAAACGCTTCCGGTTGATTGCTACTGAACACTGGCCTGGTCCCCGTTCGCTCGCCACTACTAAGGGAGTCTCTGTTGATTTCCTTTCCTCAGGGTACTGAGATGTTTCAATTCCCCTGGTTCGCCTCGACACCCTATGTATTCAGGTGCCGATACCCTTGCGGGTGGGTTGCCCCATTCGGACATCCCGGGATCAAAGCTTTTTGGCAGCTCCCCCAGGCTTTTCGCAGCCTAACACGTCCTTCATCGCCTCTATGCGCCAAGGCATCCACCAAATGCCCTTCTCATACTTCAAGCACTTCACCACATACAGCGGTAAAAAACCGCTACACATGGCCAAACCGCTCAAAAACTCAGCCAACGCAAAATTTCAGCAAATACCCGCCGATAATACGAACTAACCCGATTACACGGGAACACTCACATCCCGGGCATAACCCAAGACGCACGCGTCCCGCGCAACTACAGGCAATTCACGCTTTATCAGCGCGCTTCGCCAAACACTTATTCACAATGACCAACAACAAACCGGACAAGGTCCGGTATCTCTTTTCTTCCTGGATTTGGAATACCCTCAGTCGCCGGGCGCGATCTCCGATCGCTTGGCTCTCGCCGCAGCAGCGGCGGCGCGCTTCGCGCTTGCCATCCCTGCGGGATGATTAACGACCAAGCAGCAACTAGGGTGGAAACTGGTGGAGCTGGACGGGA
>Ga0209475_10001200_pt1:0-20000 | contig 34897 bp, 28 predicted proteins | sample tdDd471_FD_187128 | JGI IMG/M metagenome (GOLD analysis project Ga0209475, IMG submission 187128) | Marine sediment microbial communities from the Atlantic coast under amendment with organic carbon and nitrate - tdDd47.1 (SPAdes)... | ecosystem: Environmental > Aquatic > Marine >... | reverse complement strand
CCCGCGCCGGGCCTGCGGTAGTCCGCTATCCTCCGTCACGCCAAAACGACTGAATCGGCGAGACTAGGCGAGCAGCGCCCGTCCCTTGGCGATCAAATCGGCGACTTTCGCCTCCCCGATATTGCTGCCGCAGACCAGAACGCCGACGCGCTTGCCGGCCAACCGGTCCCGCAGCGGCCCCATGGCCGCGGCCGTCGCGGCTGCGCCCGCGGGTTCCAAGGCCAGCTTCAAGGCATCGAACAACAAGGTTCCCGCCTTCAGCATTTCCTCATCCTCGATGCGGACGACCTCGTCCACATGGTCGCGCGTCAGTCCGAAACTGTAGGGCAAGGCCATCGGCGCCCCGAGGGAATCGGCGATGGTGGCCACTTTCTCCAGCGCTTCCGGCTTCCCGGACGCGAAACTGCGATGCATGGAATCAGCGCCATAGGGCTCGACGCCGAAGACCCGGCAGTCCGGGTTCACGAGCTTGATGGCGCGCGACATGCCGGCGATCAACCCGCCGCCGCCGATCGGAATCACCGCGGCCTCCATATCCGGCACCTGGCGGATGAACTCCAACCCGCAGGTCGCCGTGCCGAGCGCGGTCAGCCTGCCTTCAAAGGGATGGATGAAGCTCCTGCCCTCCTCCGTCTTGATCCGCTCGACCTCCGCGAAGGCCGTATGCACATCGGGCACGAGGACGACCTCGGCGCCCATGGCGCGGCAGCCCTCGATCCGCACAGGATCGGCGTAATCCATCATCACGACCTTGGCATGGACGCCGCCGCGCCGCGCGGCCCAGGCGGTCGCCAGGGCATGATTCCCGGCGCTGACGGCCGTGACACCGGCCTGCTTCTGCTCCGGCGTCAAGGCGTCCACGTTGATCAGCGCCCCGCGCGCCTTGAAGGAGCCCGCCTGCTGAAACAGTTCCAGTTTCGCCGTGACCCTGGCCCCGTCGGGCAGGTAGCCCGCCAGCTTGTCGGAGGCGAGCGCCACCACCGGCGTTTCGATGACGCGTCCCTTGACCTGCGCCAGGGCCGCCTCGATCTCCTGCAACGTGGGTGCGTCCTGCATCTCCGGCTCCTTCTAAATCGTGTTCATGTCGATTGGTTACCAGGCCCCGATGGCGCGCAGTTCCGCGGCGAGCGCCGGCGGCATGTCGCCATCGCCGTCCCGAGTGCCGAGATCCGGCGGCGACTCCTCCGGCTTCAGATAGCGCCAACCCTGGAACGGGCGGTGCGGCCAAGGGTCGGTCAAGACGAGCTTCGGGTCGAGCACAAGCCGGCATTTCGGCTTCTCTTCCGGGTCGTCGCCCGGCCATTCCTGGAACCCGATGATCCGCTGCCGGACACGCATCACGCCCTTGATGATCCAATAGAGGGATCCGCCGTCCAGGACCTCGTCCTGCCGCTTGGGCCACATGCGCGTGACATGGCCGATGGACCCCATCTGGGCGAGACGCAGGTCCTGCCATTCCTGGAGCTCTTCCACCGTCTCAACGCCGACGCAGAGTTTTCGAATGTTTAACGTCATGGCATCAAACTGGTCGGATTCGGGGGCAGAACAATCCCCCTCGGTGCATCGTGAAGGCGGCGCCATCCGGGGCCGGTCCGGAACAGCTCCCAAACAGCGTTTAACGCCTCTAGGCTGCTTCCTTCGCCATCAGGGCGCGGTGGACGCGGGAAACCGGAGGGCGGCCCAGGATGTCGGAAATGAACCGCCCGGCGGACATGACCTTGTCCAGGTCGACACCCGTCTCGATGCCGCAGCCCTGCAGCATGTAGAGCACGTCCTCGGTCGCGACATTTCCCGTCGCGCCCTTGGCATAGGGACAGCCGCCCAACCCGGCGACCGAAGAATCGGCCACCGCCACACCCATTTCCAGGCTGGCATAGAGGTTGGCGAGCGCCTGCCCGTAGGTATCGTGGAAATGGACGGCGATTTCCTCGATCGGAATATGCGCGGCGACCGCCTCGATCATCCGCCGGGCCTGTTCCGGCGTCCCGGTGCCGATCGTGTCGCCGAGGGAGATTTCGTAACAGCCCAGGGCTTTCAGCTCGCGCGCGATCTCCGCCACGGCGGCCGCGCTGACGCGCCCTTCATAGGGACAGCCCAGGACACAGGATATATAGCCGCGCACCCTCACGCCTTCGGCCAGGGCAGCCTCGACCAAGGGCTTGAAAGCGTCCATGCTTTCCGCGATCGACTTGTTGATGTTCTTTTTCGAGAACGCCTCGGTGGCGGCGCCGAAGATGGCGATTTCCTCCGCCTTCGCCGCGACCGCCCCTTCGAGCCCCTTCATGTTCGGCGCCAGGACGGGATAGGAGACGCCCGGCTTCCGCGTGATGCGGGCCATGACATCGGCCGAATCGGCCATTTGCGGCACCCATTTCGGCGAGACGAACGCGGCGGCTTCGATAACCTTCAGACCGGTTTCGGAAAGCCGGTCGATCAGTTCGACCTTTTGATCGGTCGAAACCGCGACCTTCTCGTTCTGAAGTCCGTCGCGCGGACCGACCTCGACGATTTTCACGAAACCCGGCAACGCCATCGGATATCTCCTACCCCTGCAAAATCACGGTCCGGCCGCCTCGGCGGTGCGCGGACACCCATCAGTGAACGGCGGATGACGGCGCATGTCCATCATTCCTCGAACGCGACCAGAGCGACGCCTTCGTCGACCTGATCGCCTTCCTGAAAATGCACCTCCGCCAGGACGCCGTCCACCGGCGCGGCGATCGTATGTTCCATTTTCATCGCTTCCAGGATCATCAGCGCCGTTCCGGCCGCCACCGTGTCGCCTTTCTTGACGAAGACCGCCGTCACCTTGCCCGGCATGGGCGCGGTGAGCTTGCCCGTCCCGCCCTCGGCATCGCCGGCGCCGACCATCGGGTCATGCAGCAGGATGCGGTGGGTCCGGTCACCCAGGATGACGACGCGTTCCTGATCCACCACGGCAACCGCCGCCGACAGGCGCGCGCCGTCGATGACGGCGTGCAGGCGCCCTTCGGCATCCAGCCCGCCATCGCCGGAAACCGTGCCGGCCGGCGAGGATATCCTGTACCCGCCGCCCGGCAGGTAGCGGCAGATGGTGGGGTATTCGCGCTCGCCCTGCCGGAAGACCAGATCGACATGGCTGACATCGTTGAGACGCCAGCCGTGCAGGACCGACCAGGGCGAATGCGGATCGTTGCCGGCGGCGGCACGGCGGGCCGTCTGCGCCTCCCGCAGCTTCAACTCGTTCAATGCCGCCAGCGCGATGACGGTCGCGTCCGGCCCCTCCTCAACCGGCACCAGGCTGTCGCGGTTGCGGCCGATCAGGCCCGTATCGACCACGCCGGCCGCGAAATCCCCGTCCCGGCAGAGCGCGATGAGGAAGTCCCGGTTGCTGGTCAGGCCCGCGACCTCGGTTTCCTCCAGCGCGCGGCGCAGGCGCTGCAGCGCCGCCCCGCGGTCGCGGTCCCAGGCGATGACCTTGGCGATCATCGGATCGTAGTGGACGGAGACCGCATCGCCTTCCACGACACCGGAATCGATGCGCACATGCGCGCCCGGCTCGGGCGTCCTGAACCGGGCCAGGCGGCCGGTCGACGGCAGGAAATCATTGGCCGGGTCTTCCGCGTATAGCCGTGCTTCGAACGCGTGGCCGTTCAATGCGATCTGGTCCTGCCGCAACGGCAAGGGCGCGCCGGCGGCGACGCGCAGCTGCCATTCGACGAGGTCCTGGCCCGTCACCATCTCGGTCACCGGGTGCTCGACCTGCAGGCGGGTATTCATTTCCATGAAGAAGAAGTCGCCGGGCGTTCCGTCCTCCCGCGACTCGACGATGAACTCCACCGTGCCGGCGCCGACATAGCCGATCGCCTTCGCCGCCTCCGTCGCCGCCGCCCCCATCCGTGCCCGCAAGTCCTCGGGCATGAAGGGCGCCGGGCTTTCCTCGATCACCTTCTGATGGCGGCGCTGCAGGGAGCAGTCGCGCTCGAAAAGATGGACCGCGTTGCCTTGGGCGTCGGCGAAGACCTGAATCTCGATATGGCGCGGCCGGGTCACGAAGCGTTCGACCAGCACCTTGTCGTCGCCGAAGGAGGATGCGGCCTCCCGCCGGCAGGAGGCCAAGGCCTCGGCGAACCTGGCCTTGTCTTCGACCAGGCGCATTCCCTTGCCGCCGCCCCCGGCGGACGCCTTGATCAAAACGGGATAGCCGATGCGGTCAGCCTCCTTGGCCAGGAAACCGGCATCCTGTTCGTCCCCGTGATAGCCGGGAACCAGGGGCACCTTCGCCTTTTCCATTATCGTCTTCGCGCCGGACTTTGATCCCATCGCGTCGATCGCGGCAGCGGGCGGGCCGATGAAGGCTATGCCCGCGTCTTCCAGCGCGCGGGCGAAGCCGGCATTCTCGGACAGGAAACCGTAGCCCGGATGCACCGCCTGCGCGCCCGTGCGGCGACAGGCATCCAGGATATTGTCCGTCATTAGATAAGAGTCGCGCGCGGCGGGCGGGCCGATATGGATCGCTTCATCCGCCATCAGGACGTGCTGGGCTTTCGCGTCCGCGTCGGAATAAACGGCCACCGTGCGGATTCCGAGCTTTCGGGCGGTGCGGATGACGCGGCAGGCGATTTCGCCGCGATTGGCGATCAGGATCTTGTCGAACATGCCCCTATCCCTTCCGCGCGGCGGAGGCCAGCCAACCGGCGGGCCGTTTTTCCAGGAAGGCGGAAACGCCTTCCCTGCCCTCTTCCGACGCGCGGACCCGCGCGATCCGGCGGGCGGTGTCCTTGTGCACGTCCCAGCTCCAGGGCCGGTCGACGGCGAAGACGAGGTCCTTCGACTCGGCGACCGATTTCGGTCCGTTCGCGCAGATCGTCACGGCCAGTTCCCGGCCGCGCGCGGCGAGCGCCGCGTCGTCGGCCACGACCTCGTGGACAAGGCCCAGGCGGCACGCCTCCGCCGCGTCGAAACGTTCGGCGGTGAGGAAATAGCGCCGCGCCGCGCGGGCGCCGATGGCGGAGACGACGAAGGGCGAAATCGCCGCCGGGATCAGACCCAGCTTCACTTCCGACAGGCAGAAGGACGCGCGTTCCGCAGCGACCGCGATATCGCAGGCTGCCGCCAGACCGACGCCGCCGCCGAAGGCCGCGCCCTGCACCAGACCGATCACCGGCTTGGGGCAGGTGTTTATGGTGTGCATCATCGTGGCAAGCGCCTCGGCATCCTTCACATTCGCGGCTTCGTCGTTTTCCGCCATGCGCTTCATCCAGTTGAGGTCCGCGCCGGCGGAAAAACTCTTCCCTTCGGCGCGCAGAACGACGGCGCGCGTTTCCGGGTCGCTGCCGACGAGCATGAAGGCGCCGGTGAGGCCTTCGATCAATTCATCGTCGAAGCAATTGTGCTTGTCCGGATTGGTCAGGATGATTTCGGTCACGGCGCCGTCGGCGTAGTCCGCCTTCCTCACCCGATATTTTCTCTGTTCTTCACTCATGGCTGTCGCTGTTCCAAAAACTTGCACGGGTCTTGGCGTGCGGAAATCAGGGGCCCGCGGAAATCACATGCGGAATAGGCCGAAACGCGGTTCCGGTATCGGCGCGTTGAGGGCGGCCGACAGGGAAAGCCCCAGCACGTTCCGCGTCTCTTTCGGGTCGATCACGCCGTCATCCCAGACGCGCGCAGAAGCATAATAGGGATGCCCCTGGTGTTCGTATTGACGGCGGACCGGGTCCATGAAGGCTTCACGCTCTTCCGCGGTCCAGCTCTCGCCGCTGCGGGCCATGCCGTCCTCGCGGACCGTGGCGAGCACATTGGCCGCCTGTTCCCCGCCCATGACGGAAATCCTCGCATTCGGCCACATGTAGAGCATGCGCGGCGAATAGGCCCGGCCGCACATGCCGTAGTTTCCGGCACCAAAGGAGCCGCCGATGATGACGGTGAATTTCGGCACCTGGGTCGTCGCCACCGCGGTCACCAGTTTCGCGCCGTCCTTGGCGATTCCGCCCGCTTCGTATTTCCGGCCCACCATGAAGCCCGTGATGTTCTGCAGGAACACCAGCGGGATCTTCCGCTGGGAACACAGTTCGACGAAATGCGCGCCCTTCAGGGAGCTTTCCGAAAACAGGATGCCGTTATTGGCGACGATGCCGACGGGATAGCCCCAGATATGGGCGAAGCCGCAAACCAGCGTCGTTCCGTAAAGATGCTTGAACTCGTCGAATTCGGACCCGTCGACGATCCTGGCGATCACTTCGCGCACGTCGTAGGGCTTGCGCGTATCGGACGGCACCACGTTATAGATCTCGGCCGGGTCATAGGCGGGCGCGGCCGGATCCTTGAGTTTCAACTGCGACGGTTTGGTCCGGTTCAGGTTGGCGACGATCTGCCGGACGATGGCCAGCGCGTGATGATCGTTTTCCGCATAATGGTCGGTGACGCCGGAGATGCGGGAATGCGTATCAGCCCCGCCCAGGTCCTCCGCGGAGACCACCTCGCCGGTCGCCGCTTTGACCAGCGGCGGCCCGCCCAGGAAGATCGTTCCCTGGTTCCGGACGATGATGCTCTCGTCCGACATCGCGGGAACGTATGCGCCGCCCGCCGTGCAGGACCCCATGACCGCGGCGATCTGGGGAATCCCCTTCGCGGACATGTTGGCCTGACTGTAGAAGATGCGCCCGAAATGGTCGCGGTCCGGGAAGACCTCGTCCTGGTTCGGCAGGTTGGCCCCGCCGGAATCAACCAGATAGATGCACGGCAGATGGTTCTGCTCGGCAATTTCCAGCGCCCGGACATGTTTCTTTACAGTAATGGGGTAATATGTCCCGCCCTTCACCGTGGCGTCGTTTGCGACGATCAGGCATTCCTGGCCCGACACGCGGCCGATGCCGGTGATGACCCCGCCGCCGGGGACATCGTCGTCATAGACGTCGTAAGCGGCCAGCTGGGAAAATTCCAGAAACGGCGCGCCCGGGTCCAGCAAGGTCCGGACACGGTCCCTGGGCAACAGCTTGCCGCGGCTGACATGGCGTTCGCGCGCGCGTTCGCCGCCGCCCAGCTTGATCTTCGCGACCTTGCCTTCGAGATCCTGGATCAGGTCCGCCATCGCCGCGGCATTCGCCTTGGCCTCGTCGCCCCGCAGATTAACATTCGACTTGAGGACTGCCACGATACTTCCTCACCAACCGCCGGTTTCGATCCAGCTTTCCAAATCGGGAATATGGTCGACGCCCCAGAACGGCTCGTCCCCATAGAAGAACATGGGCGTTCCGAAGACGCCGCGCTCCAGACCGCGCTCCACTTCATCCCGCAGCCGATCCTTGATCGTCTGGTCCTGCATGCCGGCAAGGACCGCATCCCGGTCGAGGCCCACGCCCGCAGCGAGATCGGCGACGGTTTCGGGGTCGGAGTAGTCCTTGTCCTCGGCAAAGGCATGGCGGTAGACCGCATGCACCAAGGCCGGGACTTTCTCGGCCGCGTTCTGTTCAGCCCAATAGACGGCCCGCGACGCCGGCACGGTCTTCAGGCTCATCACGTCGGGCAGGATGAAGGGGATGCCGTGCTTGCGGGCCGACCGTTCCATGTCCCGCTTCGAATAGTCCCCCTTCAGCGGGGCGTGAAGCAACGGCTTGGAGCCGACCGCCTTGAAAGCGGCGCCGATCAGGAACGGCCGCCACAGGATATCGACGCCTTGGCGCTCGGCCGCCGCCTCGATCAATTCCGACCCGATATAGGCGAACGGGCTGGAGAAATCGAAATAGAACTCTATCGGCTGCTTGCTCATGCTTCCTCCCTCACGCCTGCGACCAGGCTTTAAACCAATCTTACGAAGTCTTCACGGCCCGGCACATCCATCAACAGATGGCCGTCATCAAGATCGAACCACCAAGCATGCAGCTTGATGGTGCCCTTATCCACGCGCTCCTTGAGCCAGGGGAACGTCATCAGGTTCTGAACCGAGTACCGGACCGCGGCCTGCTCGTGGCGGCACGGCGGTTCCGTCAGCGGGATGTTGCCGACCGCCTGGTCCGCCATGGAAACCCAAGGGCCGATGAACTCGCGGTCCAGGACCACGCCTTCCTCCATCGTCTTCAGGGCGCGGATCCCGCCGCAATAGGCGTGTCCCAGGACGACGACATGATCGACGCCCAGATCGCGCACCGCATATTCAAGCCCGGCGCTGACACCATGATACGCGCCATCGGGCAGGTAGGGCGGGACGAGCGCGGCGACGACACGGATGACAAACAGTTCACCCGGAGAGGCGGTGAACAGAATCGCCGGATCGACACGGGCATCGGAACAGGCAATCAACAGGACTTTCGGGCTCTGCCCTTCACGCGCCAATTTCGCGAAGACCTTGCCCGCCTTCTTTTCGTAGTTGATCGCCCGGAACCCCTTGAATCCCGCGATCAGCCCCTCAATTGCGCCATTGTCCACCGTCGATTCCATTATCTCTCCAATCATCCCGTGTCGGCCGATTTCTCCGCCGGTCCGTCAGGCCGCCAGCGAGCGCGCGATGACCAGCTTCTGGATATCGCTGGTGCCTTCATAGATCCGCGTGACGCGCACATCGCGATAAATCTGCTCAATCGGATAGTCATTCAGATAGCCCACGCCGCCCAATGTCTGCAGGGCGTCGGAGACGACCAGTTCCGCGGTGTCGGATGCCAGCAGCTTCGCCATCGACGCCTCCGTCAGGCACGGCTTTCCGGCATCCCGCAAGGCCGCCGCGTGAAGCACCAATTGGCGGGCGGCGGCGAGCTTCGTCGCCGCCTCGGCAAGCCGGAAACCGACCGCCTGATGTTCGATGATCGGCTTGCCCATGCTGATGCGGTCCTTGGCGTAGGCGACGGCGTGGTCAAGCGCCGCCTGCGCCATGCCGATCGCTTGCGCGCCGATGCCGATCCGCCCGCCTTCGAGGTTCGACAGGGCGATCTTGTAGCCCTGCCCCTCTTCGCCGAGCATCAGGTCCGGCGTAAGCTCCATATCCTCGAAAATGATCTGACAGGTATCCGACGCGTTCTGTCCCAGCTTCTTCTCGACGCTGGCGACCGTGTAGCCCGGCGTTTCCGTCGGCGCGATGAAGGCGGTGATCCCCTTCTTGCCGGCGTCCGGGTCGGTCACCGCGAAGACGATCGCGACCTTGGCGTTGCTGCCCGAGGTGATGAACTGCTTGGCCCCGTTCAGGACCCATTTATTGCCGCTTTTCTTCGCCCGGGTGCGGATTGCCGAGGCGTCCGACCCGGCATGGGGTTCGGTCAGGCAGAAGGCGCCGATCATCTCGCCGCGCGCCATGGGCGGCACGAAGCGCCGTTTCTGCTCTTCCGTGCCGTAGCGCAGGATCGGCATATAGCCGACGGAATTGTGCACGCTCATGATCGTCGAGCACGACCCGTCGCCCCAGGCGATCTGTTCCAGGGCCGACGCGTAGGAGACGCTGTCCGCGCCCGCGCCGTCATATTCCGGCGGGGCCAGCATCCCCATCAGGCCGAGTTCGCCCATCTTGGCCAGCGCCTCGGCCGGGAAACGATGTTCCCTGTCCCAATTGGGCGAATTGGGCTGCAACTCATTGGCGGCGAAATCCCGCGCCATGTCGGTGATCATCTGCTGTTCTTCTGTGAGCAACATCTAGCCTCTCCCGGGCGTTTGGAACCGGCGCCCCGATTTCTCGTTCCCGCCCCTACCAGGGCCAGGTCTTGCCGTCGTAGTTGAAGAAACCGCCGGACTGCGCATCGGTCAGATTGTCGACCACGCGCTTCATCCCGCTGGCGCTGGTCACCGTGTCGATATCCGCCGATGGCCCGCCCATATCGGTACGCACCCAGCCCGGATGCAGGACCGCGGTCTTCACCCCGCTGTCGCGCAAATCGTTGGCCAGCAGGGCCGCCGCCATGTTCAGCGCGGTCTTGGATGTTCGATAGGCATAGGCGTTCGCCGCGCCGCCGAGGTCACCGATCGACCCCATACGGCTGGACGTGAACGCCATCGTCTTTTTGTCGGAAGCCGCTACATTCGCCGCGAAGGCGTTCGCGATACGAAGCGGCGCTATGGTGTTGACGGCGAAACTTTCGGACCAGACAGCGAAGCCGGTTTCCGCGAGGCTCATGCCCTTGTCCAGATAGACGCCGGCATTGTTCCACAGCACGTCTATCGGCTTGCCGCCGACCGCGTCCTTGAGGGCGAGAATGCTTTCTTCCGAGGTAACGTCCAAAGGCAGGACCTGATCGGCGCCGATATCCCCGACACCACCGGGATCCCGGCAGGCGGCAATGACCGTCCAGCCGTCCTGCTTGTATTGATTGAGCAGTTCCCGGCCAATCCCGCGGCTGGCGCCGGTCAACAGCACTGTCGGCATCGTCGTCTCCCCGTGTTCGGTCCCGTCTCTGCCGACCTCCGGCATGGCCGAAGCGTCGGATACGAATTCTTAAACCGTCCCTTGTAGGGATATCGGCACCCGGCCGTCTTCGGTGCGGCCGTTCTTCGGCATCCGGGACATATTCCGAACCCGGCTGCCCTGGGCCGCACTATGCGCCCGAAGGCGCCCCGTTCCAAACCGATTTGCCACTGCGCGACCCGGCCTTTCCCGGCGCGCAAACAAGGTCTGTCATAGTTTACGTTTACGTAAAGGTCAATATTAGGCAGCGCGTTCCGGCGCCCGGACCGCAGGACGGGTTACGCGGCCGGAAACCGGATCAGTCGATGATTTCGAAATGCACCTCTACCGGATTGCCGGCATTGACCGGAATGATGTCCTGCGGACAGGCGGACATGGCGACGATGCAGTCCATTTCGGCCCGCAGCACCACATAGTCGCCCGGTTTGGATACCGGCGCCTGCCATTCCGTCGCACCGGAGGTCCCGACCGGGATGTTCATCCACATATTCAGCGGTGATGGCGTTTCCGGGGCCTCAAGCCCGATCTCCCGCATGCAGGCGACCAGATTGTCGGTGCAATTCTCGTGATAATCGGTGCAGCCGAGCAGCTGATACCGGTAGACGTCGCAGGCCGCCATCAAGGTGTCGTGAATGCCCGGCGACGTATCCTCTTCCATGCGCAGGATCGGCCGGCGCTGGTTGGTGTAAAGATAGTCGCCCTGCTTTGGAAATATGGTGCATAGCATCGCGCGCATATGCTCCATCGACATGAACTCGTTCAGGTCGGCCGCGTTGAAGGCCCAGGTATCGACAACCTGATGACCATGCGTGTTGATCATTTTGAGGGCCTGGCCCTTCTTCAACCGAGCCGCCTTGCTTCCCCGCTTCGGAATTTCAATCAGTTCGGCCATGCCGCCCCCCTCGTCCGTTCAGAAACCATTCGACGGGGGGAATAGTGGGCCGAATATCAGCCGCGCGCCAGTAGATCGCCGACAATTTCGCGCCATTCTTGCTGCAGCGCACCAGAATGTGCGGCGCGGCCGGCGCGGCGATACCAGTAACCCGCGTTGCCGAGGTCCCCTTCCACACGGTGAAGATAGGCATGGACCCAGGACCCGTCCGAATCGGGGGCGTCCTGCGCGCAGGAATGGGCTTGGTCCCAATCGCCTTTTCGGTCCCACCACAGCCCCTGCAGGGGCAGCGACAGGCCGGCCGGCGGGGCATCGCCGTCAATCGATGCCAGAAAATCGTCGATCGTCATCCGTCCCTCCCTGTCGCCTCGCGCCGGCCTATCTGGCAAGCCGGAAGGCCGGCATATGGGCCGACACCCCGTCGATCGGGAACGGCGGCAGGCCGAAAAAGTTCAATCCCCGAAAGCCGAGAACGCCGATGAGATCCGGCGCGGCAAACAGGGCCGAAACCTGCGCGAAGGGATCGCCCCCTTCCAGCATCTGCTCCAACCGTTCGAAAGGCGTGGGTTCCATCGGCAGGATCACGATCTCCGCATCGACGGTCCGGTCGTATCCGGCCAATTCCTTGGCCTGGGCGATCGCCTCCAGCAGCCCGCCGAAACCGTCGATCAACCCCGCCCGCAAGGCGTCCTGTCCGGTCAAAACGCGACCCCGCGCGGCTGCGTCCAATGACGCCGGCGACAAGCCCCGCGCCGCCGCCACCTTTTCGGTGAAATCCTGATAGACGAAATCGACGCCGGCGCGGAAGCGTTCGCGCTCGCTCTCGGAGAACTCCGAAATCGCACTCCAGATCGCCGCATTCTTGCCGACCCGAACCCGGTCCCAGCGGACACCGAGCTTTTCCCACAAACCCATTGTCGCGAATTTGCCGGAATAGACGCCGATGGACCCGGTGATGGTTCCGGGCTGTGCGAGGACCTTGTCGGCCTGCATGGAGACGAAATAGCCGCCGCTCGCGGCCACCGACCCCATGACGGCGACGACGGGTTTTCCGGCCGCCCGCAGGCGAGCGACCTCGCGCCACACGGCGTCGGACGGGCCATATGCGCCGCCGGGGCTGTCGACCCGGAAAACGACCGCGTCAATGCTGTCGTCCTCAAGCGCGTCGGCGAGGGCATCGGCGACATCGTAGGGGGCGAAACCCCGGGTTCCGAACAAGGTATTCTCGCTCGGCTGGTCCGGCAGGATCGCGCCCTCGCCATAGACAAGCGCCACCCGGGGCGCGTCGGCCGGCAAGTCCCGTTCCGAGGCCACGGCCATGTTGTAGTGGTCCGGGGAAATGGCGTCCGAATCCGGGCCCAGCCGATCGTCCAGGAAGGACTCGACCTCGTCCCAATAGGCAAGTTTGTCGACCAGACCGCGTTCAAGCGCTTCCGCCGCGAGATAGGGCCCGCCGTCGAACAGCGCCTGAACCGTTTCCCCTTGCCGCAGCCGCCCGTCCTTCCGGTAGCCGCTGTTCAACTGGTCCGTCCAACTGGACAGCATCGCCTGGAAGGATTCCCGGATCGCGGGCGTCATCCCGGTCTCAACGAAGGGATCGATCCCGCCCTTGTATTCGTGGCGTTGCTCGAATTGCGGCGAGACGCCGACCTTTTCGAAGGCGCCGCGAAAGAACGGTGTTTCCAGCGCCAAACCCGCGATCCCGACCCCGCCGGAAGGCTGAAGCCAGATCTGCTCGAAAGCGCTGGCAAGCAGATAGTCGACCGTGCCGTTCCAGACCGACCCCAGGTCCTCCGCATAGGCGAGCGTGAACTTGCCGGAGTCCCGGAACGCGCGGACCGCGTCCGCAAGTTCCTGGGCCTGCGCCATGCTGAGCGGCGCACCGCCCATGACGGCGACCACGCCCTGAACGCGGCCGTCCTCCCTGGCGCGGTCCAAGGCGGCGACCATGTCGATCATGGTGACGCCGATCGTCTTCCCCAGAATGGATTGGGAAGGCTTTTCGACAATCGGCTGGTTCAGGTCCAGCCACAGCACCGTTTGTTCGGGGACGGTCGGCACGCCGGGCCGTTCGGTCAGCAGCACGACGACCCCCGCGACCGTCAGCGCGGTTGTCAGGAAGCCGATCCCGGCCAGCAGCCAGATCAAAAAACGGCCTATCGCCCGCATTGCCTACCCTTTCGTCGGATCCGTGTAACGCAATCCCAGATATCGTGCCGATCAGGCCGCCATCAAGGCATCGGCCTTGGCTTGCGCTGCCGCGGCGGCCGCGGAATTGCTTTCCGATGCCTCCAGATTGGCGAGCCGCGACCAGTTCCAGCGCGCATTCGGCCGGTTTTCCAACCGTTCCGACAGGACATGCCGTGCTTCGGCATGGCGCCCGGCGGAGAGCGCCGCCCGCACCAGCAGACGGTCGAAGAAATCCCGCTGGGCATGGCTGCCGCCCATGAGCCGTACTTTCCCGCGGACCGGATACAGCTTGTCGACCGCATCCCCCGGCTTTCCGGCATCGACGGCCAGGAATGCATCGGCGATCGCCAGCCCGATCTCCTTCGTGATCCTGGCCTGCGTCTCGTGCTTGTGGGTATAGCGTTCCATGGAGGCGCGCATGGATTCCGCCTTGTCTCGCTCGCCCGCGTTCAACAGGGCCGCCAGATAATGGGCATCCGCGAAGGCAAGCTTGTGTTCCTCCGTCCTCTCCGCGCAGAGATCGGCCAGGACCCGCCAGCGTTTGCCGACATTGATCCCCTCTTCCTGCAAGCGCCACAAGAGGGCCACGCCGTTGGAGATATCCAGATAATCGCCGGCGACCTCGGTCCAGACCTTCGCGTCATACTGGGCCAGACAGTCCTCATGCCGGCCCATATCCAGCATGAACAACGCCCGGTGCCATTGTGCGTGATGCTTGAAATTGTGAATCTTGCCCCAATGCGGCTCCAACGCCGACAGGAAGGCTTCCCCTTCGGCCGGGCGGCCCTGCATTTCCAGAACATGGGCGGTCGCATGCGCGCCCCAGGCATCGGCGGGATTGATCTCCACCGACCGTCGGCCGGCCGCCTCCGCCTTGTCATATACGCCCGATTCCTCCAGGGCGAAGGCGTAGGACCCCAGAATGAACCCGTATCCGGGAAGATCCTCGTTCCAGGCGAACATCACCCGGGCCAGGCTGTTCCGCATCGCCGGACCGTCGCCGAGATAGAACTGGCAGTATTGCACGAGCTTCGTCGCCATCACGTCCAGCGGATTGTTGAGCAGTATCCGCTCCCACAGCCCGATCGCGCCTTCCATGTCGCCGGCAACCCATGCCTCGAGCGCCCGGATATGCAGGGCTTCCCGTCCGGTGACGGAGCCTTCCGACGCAATCCGCTTCGCGTCGGCCAAGGCGCCGACCGCCATCGCTTCCATTTTGTCCGTCGCGAAGAACTTCCCGAAATAGCCCTTCAGCACGTGCGCCATCGGCATGGCCGGGTCTTTCGAGAATGTCGCCTTCAACGTGTCCCCGGTTTCGACGCTCATGGCGAGATAGTTGAGTATCGTGGACTGCAACCCGGCCACGGCATCCGCCGAGGCCGCCGTCCAGCTATTGCCCCATCCATCCGTATAGGTCGTCATGATCTACCCCTTATCCTCCCTTGACCCGCCGATCCCGAGACGATCGGGATCAGCGGTCCATACCGTGATATGCGGCATTCGGGATCAGGTCCAACCCATGCGCCATCCGATTGGTATAATTGAAAAAGGCGGCTGTCTCCGTGATGTCCCAAATCGCCGCATCGTCGAATCCCGCCGACCGCAGGGCGTCGCGGTCCGCATCCCCGACATCGTTCGGGCTTTCGGTCAGCTTCCAGGCATAGTCCAGCATGCTTCTCTGACGCGGCTCCAGCGGTGCGGTGCGGTAGTTGAGCGCGATATGTTCGCCCAGCAACGGATCACCCGACAGCGCGCGCACCTGCTGGCCATGGGCCACGAGGCAATAGAAGCATCGGTTGCAGGACGAAACCGTCACCGCGATCATCTCGCGCTCCAGCTTGGTGAGCGGACTGTCGTCGCTCAGCATGATCTCGTTATAGACATCGATGAAACGGCGCAGGCGATTGGGCTTGAACGCGTAAGCGCGCAAGACGTTCGGGACCAAACCCAGTTTTTCCTCGCAAATCCGAAAGTATTTCTGCAGGTCCGCGTCCAATTGGTCGGGCGCGGGCACCGGCAGCGCGGAAATCTTACCGTCGCTCATATTTCCTCCATGATCCTGTTTGAAGCGGATCCAATGCGAAGTTTCTTTCCCGAATACCATGCGTCAGCATCCCGCCCCTGTCATGCATGGAACACGCAACGCGACAGGCCTTCGCTGCTACGGGTCGTCGCACCCGCCCGTGGACCAAGGGGTCCCCCGCCCGGGACGTATTGAGCCAAGCTCACCGGAAAGACGATTGTGCGTTGCAACATAAATGCATATTACAACTTCTATGTTTTTGATCCCGGGAATAAAGTGAATACACTTAAATAAGTATTCAGATAAGTATAGGGGAGTAATATTGTAAGTATTGAAAACCTGCCCAAGTAACCAACTTTATTATTAGCATATACTGATAAATAAGTTTTTCCCGAAACTAATTGACACTCGCAGATATTTCTCTGACGCTTCCTTCATCGTTGTAACAAAGGGGTAGCGTCGATATGAAAAGGCTTCTACAGGGTGCGGTCTTGGCATCCTCGATCATCGCAGGCGGTTTTTCCGCACATGCACAAACAGATGGCGGAACGTTGGTCTATTTGGCTCAACCTGAACCGCCCACCCTCGCGTCCTACGTCTCCACCTCCGGTCCGATCGGATTGGTCGCGCCGAAGATTTACGAAGGGCTCTTCGACTACGACACCGCAGGTAAAATGGTTCCGATGCTGGCGAAGAGCGTCGATGTCAGCACCGACGGCAAGACCGTCACCTTCACGCTGCAGGAAGGGGTCACCTGGCACGACGGAACGCCGTTCACCTCTGCCGATGTGCAGTTCTCCGTGATGGAAGTGCTCTCGAAGGTTCACCCGCGCGGCCCGAACTCTTTCCGCGAAGTGGAAAGCATCGACACGCCGGACGCCACCACGGCCGTCTTCCATCTGAAGAATCCGGCACCCTATATGCTGCGCGCCCTTGCCGGTTATGAATCGCCGATCGTTCCGAAGCACCTGCTTGAAGGCACCGACATCAAGAGCGCGGAACTGGCCAACAATCCGGTCGGGACCGGCCCCTTCAAGTTCGTGGAATGGAAGAAGGGCCAGTATATCCGGCTCGACAAGAACGAAAACTACTGGCGTGAAGGCCTGCCGCATGTCGAGCGCGTCGTCGCCCGCTTCGTTCCGGACGCCTCCACCCGGACCGCCGCCATGGAGAACGGCGAGGTTCTGTATACCGGCTATAACGGTATCCCGAACATCGACGCCGTCCGCTTGAAGGAGCGTGACGACATCGACGTCACGACCGACGGCTATTCCATGATCAATCCGATGGCGCTGCTGGAATTCAACACCAAGGAAGGCCCGTTCACCGACCCGGCCGTCCGCCGTGCGGTTTCAAACGCCATCGATCGTCAGTTCATGATCGACACGATCTTCTTCGGCTACGGAAAGCCGGCCACCAGCGCCCTTTCCAGCAGCTTCGCGGCCACGGGCCTCTATCAGCCGATGCCGAACTATCCGGCCAAAGGCGATATCGAAGCGGCCAAGAAGATGCTCGACGATGCCGGTTACAAGCCGGACGGCGACGGCGTGCGCATGAAGGCCATCCTGGACGTCATTCCCTACGGCGAAGACTGGCGCCGTGCCGGGGAATACCTGAAGCAGGCCCTGGGCGATATCGGCATCGCGATCGAGCTGCGCTACGAAGACGTCCCGACCTGGCTGAAGCGGGTTTATCACAACTATGATTTCGTGATGAATCTGAACTACTTCTACCAGTTGCCCGACCCGGTCCTGGGCGTCCATCGCCATTACGGCACGGACCAGATCCGCCAGGGCACTCACTTCGTCAACTCGTCGCGCTACAGCAACCCGACGCTGGACGCGCTGCTGGATTCCGGCGCGAAGGAGCCGGACGCCGCCAAGCGTGCCGCGACGTATAAAAAGGTCCAGGAAATCCTGGCCCAGGACATGCCCGTCGTGAACCTGTTCGAGATGCAGTTCCTGACGGTCTACAACACGAAGCTGAAAGGCGTGTACGGCTCCGCGATGGGTCCGTACGGTTCTTTCGCCGAAGGTTGGCTCGAGTAACCTGTTCGGCGGGGGAGCGTCGCGTTTCCGCGCGGCGCTCCCCTCGCCTTTTTCGACTATGCTGTCTGTTTGCCGACAAACATGATCCTTGCCTGAACGGGGCTGCTTTTCACCGATGAACCGATCCACGAAAATTCTACGCTATGTGCTTCGGCGCCTGTTACAGGGCATTCCGATCATCATCGCGATCATCGTCCTCAACTTCTTCCTGTTGAACATGGCGGAAGGCGACGCAGTCGATGTTCTTGCCGGGGAAGCTGGCTCCGCCACGCCGGAATACATGGCCGAACTGCGGGCCAAGTTCGGGTTGGACCAACCGCTGCCGGTGCAGTTGCTGGTCTATCTGAAGAACGTCGCGGTCCTGGACCTCGGTTATTCGTTCCGGCACGACATGCCGGTCGCCCAGCTGATCGTCGACCGTTTCTGGCCGACCCTGCTGCTGATGGTCTGCACGATCGTCATGGCGGTCGGGTTCGGCATCCTTCTCGGCCTGCTCGCGGCGATCAACCTGAACACCTGGAAGGACACGGCGATATCGATCTTCGCGCTCATCACCTATGCGACCCCGCTGTTCTGGGTCGGTCTGATGATGATCGTCGTCTTCTCGATCAATCTCGGCTGGTTTCCGACCAGCGGGATGGAAAATATCGCGGCCTTCCATGAAGGATGGGACCGCGTCGTGGATATCGCGCACCACCTGGTTCTGCCGACGGTGACCCTGTCGCTGTTCTATCTCGCGCTCTATACGCGGATGATGCGGGCCTCGATGCTTGAACAATACGGTCAGGACTATGTCGTGACCGCCAAGGCCAAGGGCCTGACCGAGCGCCGCATCACCTTCGTCCATGTCCTGCGCAACGCCTTGCTGCCGGTCGTGACCATGGCCGGCGTCCAGGTCGGTGCGCTGATCGGCGGATCGGTCATCGTGGAATCGGTCTTCGCCTGGCCGGGGCTCGGCATGCTGGCCTTCGAATCCCTCTTCGCGCGGGACCTCAACCTGCTGCTGGGGATCTTCCTGATTTCGTCGGTCCTCGTCGTCGTCGTGAACCTGATCGTGGATGTGATCTACAGCTTCCTCGACCCACGCATCGAGGTGGCATGATGAGCTTCTGGAAACGCTTTTCGCGCAACCGTCAGGCCGTCCTCGGCATGATCATCCTGGCGCTCGTCATCCTGATGGCGATCTTCGCCAGCGCCTTCTATCCGGACGATCCCTTCCGGCTGGCCGGCAAACCTCTGTCGGCGCCGGGAACCAACGGCTTCCTGCTGGGCAGCGACTCGCTCGGCCGCGACGTCGCGTCGGGCATCGCGCACGGGGCGAAGACATCGATCCTGATCGGCCTCGTGGCGACCATGGCCGCCGTCTTCATCGGCGTCATCTTTGGGGCGCTGTCGGGCTATTACGGCGGCAAGATCGACGACGCCCTGATGCGGGTGACGGAGATGTTTCAGACCATCCCGTCCTTCGTCTTCGCCATCCTGCTGGTCGCGATCATGAAACCGTCGATCGAAAGCATCGTCATCGCCATCACGGTGGTTTCCTGGCCCGGCGTGGCGCGTCTTGTGCGCGGCGAGTTCCTGGCGCTGAAGAACCGCGAATTCGTTCAGGCCTGCCACACGCTGGGCATGGGGGATGTGCAGATCATGCTGCGGGAGATCCTGCCGAATTGCCTGAGCCCGATCATCGTTGTCGGCTCGCTGATGGTGGCGACCGCCATTCTGATCGAAAGCGGCCTCGCCTTCCTCGGCCTGGGCGATCCGAACATCATGAGTTGGGGTTTCCAGATCGGCGCGGGCCGCACCATGCTGCGCTCCGCCTGGTGGGTCTGCACCTTCCCCGGGGTCGCCATTCTGGTCACCGTGCTGGCCATCAACCTTGTCGGCGAAGGACTGAACGACGCCATGAACCCGCGCCTGAGGGAACGCCAGTGAGTGAGCCAGTGAGTCAAAAGCTTCTCGATATCCGGAACCTGTCCATTCTGCTGCCCGACGGCGCGGACCGCCGCTTTGCGGTGGAGGATATCTCGATCGACCTCAACCCCGGCGAAACGCTTTGCATCGTGGGGGAGAGCGGGTCGGGCAAATCCCTGACCGCCCGCGCGGTCATGGGGCTGCTGCCCGGTCCGAAGGTGCGCGTCGGCGCGGGGGAGATCAATTTCCTCGGCGAAGACACCACCAAGGTCACGCCGGAACGCTTGCGGGATATTCGCGGCAACGAGATTTCAATGATCTTCCAGGAACCGATGACCGCCTTGAACCCGGTCATGCGGATCGGCGATCAGATCGACGAGATATTCCGCTTCCATGTCAGCATGCCCGCCAAGGAGCGGTCGGCGCGGTCGCTGCAGCTGCTGACGGATGTAAACCTGCCGGACCCCGCCCATATCATGCGCGCCTATCCGCATGAGCTGTCCGGCGGCCAGCGGCAGCGCGCGATGATCGCCATGGCCTTGGCGCTGGATCCGAAGATCCTGATCGCCGACG
>Ga0209475_10001198_pt1 | contig 34949 bp, 29 predicted proteins | sample tdDd471_FD_187128 | JGI IMG/M metagenome (GOLD analysis project Ga0209475, IMG submission 187128) | Marine sediment microbial communities from the Atlantic coast under amendment with organic carbon and nitrate - tdDd47.1 (SPAdes)... | ecosystem: Environmental > Aquatic > Marine > Coastal >... | reverse complement strand
TGGCCGCTTCATGACAGGACACACCCTCGCAAACAGCAGCAACAACGCGCTCACGCAGGTCGATAGATAGAGATTTTACCATAGAGGCTGGCCTCCTTTTCCAGCTTCTATCTTGAATCACATTATGGCCTCTTTGGGAATCCCTAAAATGAATCTATTTGATGTGACCTTGCTCTAGTATTAAAATCCTATGAAATTTTCAAAGTTGAACAGGTCCACTCATAACTGGCTTTCCATTATTATCGTGATGCCGGCATTGCTTATTTTTGTCACGGGTATTTTGCTTGTATTTAAAAAGGATATTGACTGGATACAGCCACCATCCCGTAAAGGCCACAGTATTGCGACGCCAGTCCTGCCCATGGCGGAACCTTTAAAACAGGCAACTTCCACGCCCCAGGCGCAGAATTTTGACTGGCACCAGTTTGAAAGAATTGAATTCAAACCATCCAAAGGCATTATAAAATTTGTAACTCCCGCGTTATGGGAAATTCAGATTGACCCGACAACAGGAAAGATACTATCCGTCGAGAAGAGGCGCTCCGACCTGATCGAGAGTTTGCATGACGGCAGCTTTTTTGGCGATTTCGTAAAATATTTTCTGTCCTTCCCCACCGCCATCATCCTTATACTTCTGTCCTTCACAGGGCTATATATGTTTTTCCTGCCTATTATGAAAAAGAAAATACGAAAAAGGAAGGCCCCCGTAAGGCAATAGTCCAATCCTGCAAAAGGGCTTTATTTCCTGGTGATTTGTTCAAAGACACGCATGAAATTACCACCCATGATTTTGGCAATATCCGTCTCATTATATCCTCTGGCAATCAGGGCGGTCGGGATTAAATATAAATCTGCGTAATTATCAAACACCGGCTTGTAATTTGCGTCCATGTCGGTCCCCAAAGCAACATGATCGACACCAATTTCCTGAGCAAAATAATCTATTTCGTTGATATAATCCTCAAAGGACCTATTCAAAAAGCCTGAGGGGGCCAAGCCGACAATGCCGCCCGTTTGGGCGATGGTGATTGCCTGGCTTCTCGTCTGATACCGGGGATGGCATCTTCTATCCGAGCACAGGCCACTGTGAGAAACAACAAGCGGAACCTGTGTTAATCCCGCGACATCGTTGACGGTATCCTCACTGGCGTGAGCGAGGTCAATGACCAGCCCCAACCGGGCCATTTCCTGGACAACTTCCTTGCCGAATGCGGATAGACCGTTATATACAGGGACCTCCGTCTGAATATCCCCTATTTGATTTACATGATAATGGACCAGTTGGATATTCCGGTATCCTTTATCATATAGCACTTCAAGACGCCCGAGGTCATGATCGAGATAACTTGCGCCCTCTGTTGACATAATGACAGCAAGGCGGCCCGACGCCTTTGCCACTTTAATATCATTGGATGTTCGGGCAACGACACAGTCATAACCCTTTATGATAGCCGCCATCTTTTGATTTTGGGCCTGGAAATTCTTCCAGGATTCTCCTTCCCTGAATTTTCGAGCGGCGAAGACCTTGCCTTTTTCCATATTCACATTCAGGATCGGCATGTCGGCGACGGTTGACATGACACAGGCGGTTAAGCCACCGTCCATCATGTCCGCCATTGTTTTGGGGACAAAGGTGCCGCCGGTTTTGGTCATGACCGTTTTTTCAAAATCAGTCGGCTGTTCCGTATTGACAAAAAATATGCCGGGATGCGAATGTAAATCAACGGATATATGTTTTTGAACAACGGCTTTTCCCGCGGCAATATGCCCGGGCCTGTAGGATGAATTATTCAGCGCCTGAAAGGCCCAGGCCGACAGGGGCGCAAGACAGGTTAAACCGGTCAGGGATCCTAAAATCCACCGGCGGGAATGAAGTTTCCGTGGCATGCTTGTTCCTTTTTTATTTATCAAACCGCACGTCGGCCTGATCGTCAAAACCTTATGAGTTTATTTAGAAGCTGCTTCTTAGTCCCAGACGAATGTTTCGTCCGGCAAGGGGAAGTCCCAGCTGGGGCAGAATTGTCGTGTTCGTCAGGTTATCAATGGCGCCAAAAACCTGCCAACTTCCATAGGAAGGGTTATGAACGACCCGGATGAAGGCCCTTAAGTTCACTTCTGTAGAAGTCGGCAGTCGAACCGGATTGCCGTTGCTATCCTCATCAAGAACGCCGCCGGTATGATTAATTTCACCTTGCGCCATCAACCAATTATATGGCCGGTAATTAATGGCGAGATAACCCTGGAAGTTTGGCCGCAAAAATATGACCGGGCGCGCCTGGTCCGTCGCTTGCCCATAAATCAGAATATCCTCGTTTAAATTATAGGCGCCATGTATTTTGTAAATCCACTGACCCTCTTCTGAAGGCGCCGTCTCCTTTTCGCGAGGAACAACATTAAGCATCGGAATTCCGATCAATGTTTCGCCGTCGGTTCTTTTCGAGTAATTGAAATAACGCGACCCAAAGGTCAGAGATAATTTTTCATTAAATTTATAAGTCGCCTCCCCAAAAAAGGCGATCTGTTTCAGGTTTTCCGTTGAATAACGATGAAGTTGTATCCCGGATAATTCGGTTTTATCCGGCAAGTCTTCCGCGTGGAAGATCTGACTGGTTAAACTGGCGTCCCGTTCCTCAAAAAACGCGCCTATTGTCCATAATAGAGGCCCGGTGTTGCGATTACGCCATCGAACCTCGTTCGTCCATGTTTCAAGCTTCTGAGGCTGCCACACCACCAGTGGCAACAAACCCTTTATCATGGTGTCTGTTTGAGAAATCTGATCCGCATTACAAGCCTGAACATCAGCCAGATTGCGGCAGGCAAGGCCACGGTCAAGGTTGACAAAGAGCAGGGACGTATCCCATTTCTCAATGATATCCCGTTGATAATAGGATGTGGATAATTGCATCGCATAATCAGAAAACCGCCAATCAAACTTCAAATTGAAAATATCGGTATTATCCTTGAAGCTGGTCCTGGCATAATCCTGACTCTGATACAGGCCGTCACCGGGATACCAATGACTTAAATTATCAAGGGTTAACCGCTGGAGAATGGATGTGAACAATAACGATAAATTTTCAGATGGCTGCAATTTTAACTGGAGCCGGTTGCCCCAGGTTGTAACGTCATTGACATTCTGCAAATTTAACCGGACATTATCGACATAACCATCCTCTGTGTGATAATAGCCAACAGCCCTGAAGGCCATTTTGTCCTTCATTACCGGAAGATTGACTCCCGCATTAAATTGAATGTTATTCCCGCCATGGCGCGTGTTTGAGAAACGCCCCTCAACTGTTTGCTCCACATGGGATAAATTGGGCTCCTTAAATAATATTCGAACAGTGCCACCCATAGAACCTGCGCCGTAAAGGGTGCCCTGCGGGCCCCGCAACACCTCGATGCGGTCTGTGTCAAAGAGAAGAATTTCCGGTTGACGCTGGCCGGAACTGCTGTTTGATCCCGGGGTGCCCGTGACAGGTACTTCACCGTAATATAACCCGACTTGAGCTTCGCCAATCCCCTGAATGCCTCTAATGACCAACCGTCGTTGCCCGGGGCCGGCATCGACAATTGTCAAGCCATTGACAAACCCGGAATAATCCATAATGTCAAAGGCCCCCAGGCGTGACAAATTTTCACCACTTAATATGGAAATACTGATGGGAGTTTTCTGGAGGGATGTGCTTCTTTTTAAGGCCGTGACTATAATTTCCTCAAATCTGGCGCCTGAAGGCTGATCATTCTCATCAACATTTCCTGACCTGTTTCCTGGCGTTGGGGCGGGTATTTTTTTGACAATATAAAAAATATTTCTGTCTGATATTTTATAGCCATAAGCCGTGCCGCTTAACAAAATATCCAATGCTTTCTGAACGGTATAGTAGCCCGACAGCCGGGTGGATCTAGCTTCTGATAAACGCGGGTCAGAAAAAATCAGGCTAATGTCGGATTTTTTGGCGAAATCACGCAGGGCCGATGATAAAGGCTGGGATGAAATATTATATAATATTTCTGTTTGCGTGGCGTATAAATCCGTGGGAATGAAATATACGGCAAGGCAAATTATAAGAATAAATTTAATTCTCCTAGAATTGCCTGTTTTCAAACGATATTTATTATTGTTGCGGCACAGCCTAACAGCCAAGAAATTCTCCCTTCTGGCTTTTTATACCATAACAGTCAGTTATGCCAATAGGGAGTGTGGGTTCCGTTGTTTAATCAATCGCGTTTTTATGGCGGAGAAAGACTTCGTTATGTTCAGTTTCAATAACCTTGACCGGCAGAATATTTTCGATTGTATAAATAAAGGTGTCCAGATCATCAATTTTGAATACCCCACTGATTTTAAGCGATTTGATGCGATCATCCATAATGATGATTTTCTTTAAACCATATCGATTGACTTCAGATATTACGCGTTCCAGAGGGGTTTCATGAAAATCCAGTACACCGGTTCGCCAGGACAACAGATTGGATAAATTAGCCGTTTCTTTTTCATAGGATGCAAGATGGGGTTTAACCGTTAACAACTCGTCTTTGATCAATCGTGGCACCAGAAGCCCATTATCACCTCCGTTCCCTTCCGGCTCAGTCACCTTGACGACCCCTTCGACCACGGCAATCCGAATATCGCCGTCTGGCTTTCGATAAATGCTAAATTGGGTTCCGACCGCCTGCGTAGCCGTCATTCCTGCGGTAACGACAAAAGGCCTCTCCGGGTTTTTAACGACAATAAAAAGCGCCTCCCCCTTGTCCAGGGTAATGGACCTGACCTGCTCATCATACAGAAATTCCAGCTTGGTATTTGTGTTGAGCACAATGGTGCTCCCGTCCTGCAGATGGTGCGTTTTTTGCTGACCGACAGTTGTTTGTAGGGTGATCGGGCGAACATCATCGTGAAGCAAAAATTGACTGGCCACGGCAAGAAGTATCGCGGCAGCGACGGCAGCCGCTGAAGCCAGCCATTTTTTGTACTCGCCCGTAAAACCCATATTTTTCCGGGGTGACAAAACCAAAGCTTCAGGCTCGGCATCAGCCAGTTCGCCAAGGGTGTCCCATGTTTCCAGAAGCTCCTGATAGGCGGAAAAATTATTATCATCCCCGCACCACGCCAAAAAAGTTATTTCATCCGCCTCTGACCACGCGGCATCTTTTCTGGCAAGCAGCCACTCGGCGGCTTTCAAATGATGTTTATTGCCGGCGCTGTTATTCTGAATATTTTTCATGATTCGGCCTGCAATTTTCTGGTTAATTGTACCATTGCTTCTCTGATATAATTTCGCACGCTTCGGCTGGTTACACCCATGATCGAAGCAATTTCAGCATGTTTTTTATTATGAAAACGGTATAGCGTCAGGGCGGTATGATATTTTTGATCCATATCATCCAATGCTTCTTTTAACAGCTTTAAGCTTTGCTTGTGTTTGACGATTATCTCGGGATTTTCCTGCCCGGCTGTCAGACCGGCGGAATAATTAGGATCTTTCACTGATGACAATCTTACCTTTTGTCGTCGATATCGATCCTTGATGAGATTCGCAGAGGTTACAAAAAGAAACCCCTTCAACGAACTTTTGGGGATGTCGCCCTGGTACCTTATCAGCCTGACAAAAACATCTTGTAAAATATCGTCTGCGGCATCTTCATATCCGACAGATTTTAAAATATATCTTTTTAGATCGCTCCTATATTTATTAAAAACGGCCTCATGGCACTGATAACGCTCTTGGTCCAGTATATCGGCCGTTGTCTTTTCCGGAACCGCGGCAAAAGAGTCCTGAACAGATATATCAGATGAAAGAGTATTTTCCCCTTTGGCGACCAGGGCCTGCCTCCTTCTTATGAGATATCGTCGCGCCATGAACTTGCTCCGCTACCGGTTCTGATTATGCTGTGACCTAATTTTTATAGGGTGATGTCTCCCCCCAAGCGGAGAAAGCATCACCCTTTTCCCTTGCCAGACTATATCGCGAAAAGCCACATATTCGAGCAAGAGGTGACATTTAGAACTTTTTCTTAACGTTCAGGCCAATAACACGTGGCGTCACGCTATAGGTATCTTTGGTGTTAAAGGCGCTCGAGCTCACGCGTGTTAATGTGGCTTTGTCAAAAACGTTGTTGACAAAGACAGCCACACCCCAGTCATCACCGTCAACACCGACCCTCAAGTTCATCAGTGTATAATCGCCTTCAACTTCATAAAAGGGGTTATTGTCACTGAATTCGGAGTGCGTTTCTCCAACATAACTTACATCACCGCGAACAAAGGCTTCCAGACTTTCCCCGACAGGCCAGCTATACTGAACCGCCAATGATCCACTGAAATCGGAAACATGGGGAATTTTATCGCCTTTTTTACCTTCGGCGACAACCACGGGTGAAACCTGATCTTCGGATAATTCAGCATTGTTGTAATTAAAGCCGCCACTGATTTCCAGGCCATCCATCGGATAAGCCGTAAATTCCATTTCTATCCCTTTAATGGTTGCGGCGCCCGCATTGCTGGTAAAGCCGAAGGCTCCATCAGGGGTGGTGCCGGCGACCTGCATGTTGGACCAGTCAATATAGTAGCCTGCAACATTCAAGGTATAACGGCCGTCTTCCCATTGGCTTTTAACACCCATCTCATAGTTCCAAAGACTGTCGGACTCATAGGGGGTCAAGGCCGCTGACAGCCCGATCACCTGGTTCGCGCCGCCAACCCGGAAACCTTCCCCGGCCTGGGCGTAAATCAGAATATCATCCGTTGCCTGATATCCGGCATGGAATTTAAGCTGCCAGCCATTTTCACCGGAATCGACTGTCGCCAACGGACTCGCCGGCGCATTGACAAGAGCAAATCCGAAAAGCGTTAATCCTTCAACGACTTTGTCATAATCAAAATATCGGGCGCCGGCTGTTAATATCAGTTTTTCTGAAACATCATAGGATACTTCACCAAAAACGGCTTTTTGTTTCAAGTTATCAAAAGATTGTCTGTGGAAAATAAAATCAAACGGGATCCGCTCCAAGCCATCATCTGTGGCGGCCAGGACCTGGCTTTTCAGATCCGTGTGGCGGTTTTCCAAAAAGCCGCCGATGGTCCAGTTAAAGGCATCTTCCCCGGAAGAGCTCAGGCGAAGCTCATGAGTCCAGTTATCAATATTCTGAGGCTGATTGACGGTAGAGGGCAACAAGCTGTTAATATAGCTGGTATGGGCGGTTGCTTCGCCGGGCGCAGGTATAGGTGGCCGGACTCTGTCCGTTCTGGATCGCACAGACCGCATTATTGTCAAATGTGCTGATAAACTTGGTCGTGTCAAAATTAACCTCTGCACGGCGTTCGTAATATGAACTGGACCCGGTAAGGGTTGCAAAGTCCAAATCCCAGTTTAACGTAACGTTGAAAATATCCGTGTCATCAAAAAATGGCGTCCGGGTAAATTCATCAATCTGCAATTCCCCTATCGCCGGGTTCCATTTGTTATCACCGTTAATATTGGATCGTTGCAGAACCGCAGACGCGTCAATGGTAAGATTTTCAGTGGCGTTAAACCGAACCATAAATCTTCCGTCCCAGGTATCCTGGCTGTTGTGATCTTTGATGCCCAAACGGACATTGTCGATATATCCCGCTTCATCCCGCCAGAACAATACGGCGCGGGCGGCAAGCTTATCCTCCACGAGGGGCACGTTGACCATCCCGTTTAATTCATAATTTCCGCCGCCATGGGCTGTCGACGAAATTGTCCCGTCAAAGGCCCCTTCGAATTCCGTCGTATTGGGTTTGGTGAAGATAACCCGCAAGGTGCCGCTCATGGAGCCTGATCCATACAGGGTGCCCTGTGGGCCACGCAAGACTTCAACCCGTTCAACATCAAATAATTTTATGTCCGGCTGGCTATCGCCCGGGCTGTTTCCGGCCCCCGGGGCGCCGGTTACGGGTGTTTCATCATAATACAGGCCTACCTGGGCCTCGCCCGTGCCCTGCACGCCACGAATAACCAGCCGCCGTTGACCAGGACCGCCATCGACAAGGCTTAAACTTGGCACGCTGCGGATATAATCAATCATGTCATCCGCGCCCATTTTTTCAAGCTTTTCTGCGGATACCGCAGAAATACTGATCGGTGTGCTTTGAAGCGTTGAAGATCGCTTCAGGGCGGTCACCACGATTTCCTCAAATACTGACCCCTTTGCGTCGTCTGCCGCATTCGCCACCAGCGGAACCGCCATGGTGGTCAATGCCGTCGATAAGAAAAATGCCCGAAGTCCTTTGTGAGCGATATTCAGATATGGCTTATTTTGTTTCATAGATTTCCTCCACATGATTATAATTGCAGCACTTACAGTATTTAGAATACGTTTGAAAATTAAAAAGCGGAAAACTTGTTTTAAGATTTCTCCTCCTCCATCACGGAACAATCGATGAAATGATATAGCGCGCGCTCAAGACAGTATTGTCAAAACAGCTCGAAATACCTCAAAAGCAGCTGATATGATGCGCAAACAGGAAGTCAGAAAGTAAGGCGCGTTCAGGTGCGCTTGCCCGAAACATTAACGCGGCAGGCCGAATTACGCACCGGCCCGCATGATCAAACAGCAACAGAGTGGGTGTTCCCTGCATCCCATAAGCCGCCATTGTCTGCGGCAGGCCCCCTGAACCGGACGGTGCGTCGATTCCGACCGGAAACGATATCCGGTACTCGTGCAGGAACGCCGCAAGCGCTTCTTTCGCGCCCTGGGCCTCGTGATGCTCGAAGACGGAATGCAGCCCGATGACCGCAATATCCTCGGATTTGAACGCGTTCGCAACGCGTTGTGCTTGCGGAAGGCCGTGTGCGACACAGCGCGGGCATAACATCTGGAATACCTCCACGAGCACAACACGACCACGCAGTCCTTCCAGGGTAAGCTTTTCGGTCGTATTGAACCAATGTGTTGTTTTCAATCGGGGCGGTTTGGCCATGGGATCGATCCTTTCGTCTATGGTCTGCGCTGTTATGATAGCGACCCCGCGGCAACTCAATGCCGCGGGGGCAAAGGCTGTTTTTTGGAGAGATTACTTCAGCTCTTCCAGACTTGCACCGAAATTGATGTGGTAGGGCTGCCCGGCAATGACGAGCGCGGGCACCGACGTCACACCAGCCTGTTCGGCCTCGGCGAGCCTGCCGGGTGTGTCGCCAAGATGAACGATCTCGACCTCGAAACGCTCGCGATCGAGGCTTTCGGCCAACTGACGCTCGGCATCAATACATACCGGGCATCCCGCGTGATAGAAAAAAGCTTTGGTGGTCATGGAATACTCCTTCTGTTCTGTGTGTTGATAAACTTTTCCAAACTGTTATTTGGTCGCCATGACCTTGCCGGGCAACGACAGGTCGCCCGAAGCAATATCATGGACGCCGGTCACGCACAGAAGCGGCGCGGCCCCTTCGGCGTTGACTTGCAATTCTGCCGTAACCGCGTCAAATGAAACATTCTCGCCGCCCTCAACCGGAACCGTAATCTTTGCGGTTTGTCCGTCGAGAATCGGGCTCATCCCCGGACTGTCGAGGGCAATCGGCAGATAGGGCGCCGTGGCCGGGAGCAGATCAACACCGGGCGATACGTCCCGGACCTTGAGACCCGCGCCGCAGGTGTCATCGTTAACCAGCACCACCCAATGGGAATGCCAGTCCGTCCCGTCATTGGCCGGATCGCCGTCCTGATTCTCGTCAAAAAGCGGCGTATCGTCAAAATCGGGATGCGCCGTGATTGCAAGCGCCAGAATGCCGGACTCCTTGTCGAACCCCACAACAGCAGGATCCAGACTTGTCGGCCATACATAGGATTCCACTTTGGCCCCTTTAAGCTGGCCAGTCGGCACGGGTTTGACACTGCCGGCAACACCTGCAACATCCATCATGAATGTCGTTAGCCGGCCATCCGTTGTCGCCCCGGCCATTGTGATATCAAAAGCCGGAGTCTTTCCCTCTTCCCGGGGGCTGTGAATTTCGTGCGCCTGCGCGGCAAAAGCTGTTGTGCCGAGCAAGAGAACAAGAGCGAAACGTTTCATCTGGAATTCTCCTTCATGTTTTTATAGTATCGAGTCGATACTGTCGAACTCTATCGGCAAAAAAAAGAAATTGCAAGAATTGTTTTGACTCGATACTATAAAAAGATGGAAAAGCACAATATTCGCCAGATAGCAGCGCTCACAGAACGACTTGGGCGTCTTCTCGGAACCGACGCCCATGCGACCGGGTTATTGCCCGTTCACTGGGAAACGCTGCGCTATCTTGACCGGGCCAACCGTTTCTCGCGGAATTCAACGGCTCTGACCGCTTTTCTGGGCTCCACGAAAGGCACCGTATCCCAGACCATCAAGGCCCTGGAAGGAAAAGGGCTGGTGAGCAACAAGGCGGATGCGAAGGACCGGCGACGAAACCGTATCTCGCTCACGGCAAAAGGGAAGCGACTATTGAAGGACGATCCCATCAGGGAACTGGAGGATGCCGCCGCCGCACTGCCTGCTTCAATCCGGACATCCCTGGCCTATGGCCTACAACAATTGCTTTCGAAACGATTGGATGCGCAAGGGCGACATCCGTTCGGGCAGTGTCGTGAATGCGTTTATTTCGCGCCTGAGCACGAATCCGGCGATCCTCATTTTTGCACGCTTCTGAGGGAAACACTCGCCGAAGCGGACGCTGAAGCCATCTGCTATGAACAAGTGGCGCGCCCATGAGCATGGGATATGGGACCGCAGCCAATCATGCCCCGCCGGATGGCTTTTCGGGGGCGCGTCATGGTTACATTGTCGCTCCTATCTGCCAGGGGACGAATTCGTTGCCGCCCATGCCCGTCGCTTCACTTTTGGCAGGCTGCCCTGAGGCAACGGTCAATATATGCGCGAAAATTTCCTGTCCCATCTGTTCAATTGTCGTCTCGCCATCAACGATAGAGCCGCAGTTAATATCCATATCATCCGGCATCTTCCTGTAAAGCGCCGTATTCGTGGCAAGCTTGATGGATGGGGCCGGCTTGAAGCCAAAAACGGACCCTCTGCCGGTGGTGAAACAGACAATATTGGCGCCGCTGGCGACCTGTCCCGTAACCGATGCCGGGTCATATCCCGGCGAATCCATGAAAACAAAACCCTTTTCCGTGACCGGTTCGGCATATCTGTAGACAGCCATGAGATTCGTGGTCCCGGCTTTTGCCGCCGCCCCCAGGGCCTTTTCCAGGATTGTGGTAAGCCCCCCCGCCTTATTGCCGGGCGCCGGGTTGTTATCCATTTCACCGCCATTTCTTGCCGTATAATCTTCCCACCATGCAAGGCGTTCGATCAGCTTTTTGGCGACATCCTTATTCTGCGCCCGGGCAATCAACAGATGCTCGGCCCCATATATTTCCGGCGTTTCGCTCAAGATAGCCGTGCCACCGTGACGCACCAGCAAATCCGCCGCCGCCCCCAATGCCGGATTTGCGGTAATGCCCGAATATCCGTCCGAACCGCCACATTGTAGCGCCAGCGTCAAATGGCTGGCCGATACTGCTTCGCGCCGCGCCTTGTTTGCTTCCGGCAGCATGGATTTGATGCGCTCAATACCCTCGGCAACTGTATTGCGCACGCCGCCCGTTTCCTGAATGGTCATAGTGTGCAGCATGTCATGGGGCGCGAGCTGCATATCCGACATAAATCCCGCCACCTGATTAACTTCACACCCAAGACCAACGATCAAAATGCCCGCAAAGTTAGGATGCCGTGCAAAGCCGGCCATAACCCGGTGAAGGTTTTGATGGCCTTCGCCGCCCGCCTGAATGCCACAGCCCGTGCCATGGGCAAAAGCCACCACGCCGTCAATATTTTCGAATGCCGCCAGGTCATCGGGTCGCGCGAAGGCGGCCGCGATCTGATTGACGACAGTTGCCGAACAATTCACCGTCGACAGAATACCAATATAGTTCCGCGTCCCGACACGGCCTGTCTCCCGTATGAAACCACGAAAGGTCGCCCTTTCATTTTCCGGCACAAAATGCGTCGGCTTCACCGCATTGCAAAAATCATATTTTCTGTCAAAGCGTTTGATATGAAGATTATGGCTATGCACATGCTCGCCCGGCTGGATATCCCCGGATGCGAAGCCAATGATCTGGGCATATTTATAAACGGCTTCTCCCTTTGCGATGGCCTGCGTCGCAAGCTTGTGGCCCCGCGCGATGCTATCCCTGGCCGTCACGGCCTCTTGGGCAATCACGGTCCCCTGCGCAATATCATCTTTCGCAATAACCACGTTATCCAACCCGTGAAGGCGAATGATCTGTTCCATAATCTTGTTCAACTCCAGTCCACAGCAATCATTTGAAACAGATGCAGTTCGCCTAACGCGCCTGTTATGGCTCCATCCCTGTTTTTCGCCACCGTCAACAGTTCACCGCCCGGCAGCCGCCTTGCCGCGCCAAATGTCCGCCCCTCCGGCGGCCTGATCTCAAAAGACACTTCATGGACAGGCAGCACCGGGCTTTGGTTCTGATAATTAAGAAAGCTCATGGTTGTTCGCTTCTTTTCCGGCTGATCAAACGCGGTGACCCAGACGGCAGGGTGCGTGGCGACGCTAAAGCGCGGGGGCTTGTCAAGCAACCGCCGGACCAGCGCCAGGAAGAGATCACGGCTTTTGGGGGACGTTCCGCATTCGACATCGGCAGCGGAATAAATCGCCCGGCCGTCGCCATAAGTATTTTCAACCACCGTCGGAACATCCATGTCCTGCCAGGGTGGCGAGCTGTGAATGCTGGCCCAGTCTTCGCCGCCGATGGATCCTTCACTGGGATAGCCAAAAGGTAAATTCAAGGTTGCCAGAGTATCACCGGCCCCTTGTCTGAGCCGCATGGCCCCGCTCATTTGCCGGGCGTCACGCCAATGGCTCAGGGCCTCCTGCGGCGCGATAGACGCCATCATGTCTTCGCTTGACGGCTTGAGATATATAACCCGCCCGCTTTCCTCTTGCTCAAAATGACAGCCGAAAACGTCCGCCAGCATAAAATCGTCATGGCGTACGCCAGTGGATTCCGTCAAGGATGTCCAGCGGCTGGCATAAAGCCTGCCACCATTCCGGACATATTCCCGAAAAGCTGTGACTTCCTCTGTCGTCATCCTCAGGAGATTAGGCAATATGACAACGGCGTAAGCAGATAATTTCGCGAGCTGTTTTCGGGTAATCACCCCAAAAGGCAAATGCGCTGCCTGAAGCGTCCGGCAGGCTCCGGATACGGCCTGAAAATGCGGGTAATCAGGGGCGCTGGTTGCTTCTGCTTCTTTAAGCGGGAGGCCGTTATCCGCAAAATTCATCTTCGAATCATCCGAACAATATATGGCGATATCTTCCACCGGTTTGCCGCCAAGGTAAGGATCATAGGGGGCGGCGCGGTCATAAACCGCCCTTACCCGCTCCGTCACCGCCGGATTAAGCCGGCCATCGGGATCATACGTCGCAATCATCAGAAAGGCCGAGGAAGAGGCCACGGCGGCAAAATTCTGCAGGGTTAGTTCTTCTTCGTCCTTTAGACCCACATGCTCAACCAGATTGGCCCCGACCGTGGTCATGAATTCAACGGGCATATTTTCCGACAGATTGATCATTAAGCGGGAAATCACCAGTTGCTCGGATTGCCCGCCGTAAAAATCGCCGCCGAGAAAATCATGTCCCTTTGCCGATTCAAACGAAAGTCCCCGTGTCCAGTTGGACATGCCAAGGGCGAAATTATGATAAATCTGAAGGTGCGGTTGTCGGCCCCGAACTAGATCACGAAGCGCGGCAATAAATTCTGAAATCCAGCCTTCCCGCGCTTTCTGGAACCTGCACCATGCCGGGTCAAGCCAGTCAATCACCTCTGGTATTTCGGCATCATGCTCCTGGCGGTAACGGTCCCTACAGGATGGGCAGCCACACACCCCGGCCCACCACATCATGTCAAAGAACATGCTGTCCACATCATGAGCATCAAGAAGTTCATCTATTTGCCCATGAACAAACGACCGATAGTCCCGGTTATTCATACAGCAAAGACCATATCTGGCCCGAGGCAGGATACCCATCGTTCCCCTCGTCAATGGCTCAATGCGCCATTCAGGATGTTCAAGATAGGCCCAGTTATTGAAATTGACACTATAATAGGCGCAAACCGGAATATTACGCTCCTTCAGGGCGGCCAACGTTTCGGCGAGCATGTTACCCCCCTGAAACGCCTTATGCTGCGCCCCGGTTGCGGTCGGCCAATTGCAGACACCCACATGGGACTGGAAATAAACCATGACCGCCTGCGCCCCCGATGTCGCGACTTGTTCAGCCGCCTTTGCCGGAGTGTATTTGGCAAGGAAGCGGGGGTCCCAATCCGGAACCTGGGCATCCACCAACAGGCGGCGATAAGATCTTTCACTCCACGGTTTTTGATCAGATGTCATTTAAAAGCTCTATATAGAAGTTACTTCCCGAAACATTCGCATGAAATTACCCCCAAGAATTTGACCAACTTCCGCCGCCGAAAGACCTTTTTTCAGCAACAATGCCGTGACCAGGGGCAACTGCCGGTAATTGTCAAAAACCGGCCTGAAATTAACATCCATGTCCGTCCCCAGCGCCACATGCTTAATCCCCACCACATCAATCAGCCGCAAAATTTCATCCCTGTAATCAGGCAGATTCCGCTGGGTAATTCCGGCGGGCCATGCCCCGATGATCCCGCCGGTATCGGCGATCAACCGCGCATGTTCAGAAGATATCAGGCGCGGATTGGGGTTATCCTCATGCAGAATATGGCTATGGGACAACATCACGGGTTTTGTGGTGACCGCCACCGCCTGTCTGGTGGCTTCAAAGCTGGCGTGAGCCAGGTCAACGATCATGCCCAGACGGTTCATCGCGCCAATCAATTCCGCGCCGAACGGGGTAAGCCCGCCATGGACCGGGGCCACTGTCTGAATATCGCCCACTTCATTGGTCCGGTAATGCACAACAGTTATCGACCGTACGCCATCATTGAAAACATCCTGCAGGCGTTCAATCCTGCCTTCCAGAAAATCACCGCCTTCGGCCGTCAGGATGGCGCCAAGGCGGTCATTTCCGGTCGATATATCGTCAGGCTGCTTCACCTGATGCAGGGGCAATCGGCCAAGAATATCTTTAAAGGTCTTAATCTGGCGTCGATAGTCGGCCCAGGCTTCGCCCTCTTCAAAAGGTCTGGTGGCTGTGATGCCCGTTCGGCTCAACGTTAAGCTCTTCATATCACCGACAATGGAAAAGCACGCCACCGCAAGGCCGGATTTGATCATATCCGCAACCGTTTTTTCAGGATATGTCCCCTCCGCGAGAAAACCATCCATGCTTTTATCCCAGCTTGTCATCCCGTCCAGAAAGAAACGCCCCGGGTGGGCATGCGTATCAACGGCGGGTTGAAGGGACAACAGTTTTTTTGCCTTGTTAATCTCCCCCGCCGTCAAATCCAGATTTAATTTCTGCGCCAGAAGATATTCATCAGGTATCTCCTCACCACATCCTGTGAGCAGGGACATGGCCGGCAGGCTGGCAATACCACAGAGCAATTTTCGGCGGCTTAAACTTGTCATTACCATGCTTAATCTTCCTTTTTATTTTAATGGCATTGCTGCAATCACTTCGATTTCAATTAATATGCCGGGGCCCCATTCCACGCCCGGCACGGTTGTGCGCGCCGGTTTATAGTCCGTAAAAATTTCGGAATATATTTCATTCATGGCCGGAAAATCACCGGGATTTTTCAGGAAAACAGTTACCTTGACCACATCATCAAGGGACGCTCCCGCCGCCGCCAGCACAGAGCGGATATTGGCAAAAACCTGCCGTGTCTGAGCCTGAATAGTATCCCCGGCCAATTTTCCGGTTTTGGGGTCCATGGCAATGACACCGGAAGCAAACAGGAATCCCCCCGCAATAGTTGCCTGGGAATAGGGCCCAAGGGCTTTCTGATGGGGGTCTTTGACAACCTTGATTGCCGCCGCCTGACAGGTCGCGCAGATTGCGGTAAAAAGCACCGCCAGAATTGTTGCTTTCATCATGTGTTTCCTTAAAGTTAGATGTCAGTTTTCCGGGTAAGCCTGTATCACTTGCCGCTGCTCTCCGAGCCCTTTAATACCAAGGCGCACCACATCCTCAGGCTGCAGGTATTTTGGCGGCATCTGTCCGGACCCAACCCCTTCGGGGGTTCCTGTGCTAATAATATCACCGGGCTCCAGAGTCATGAAATGGCTAAGGTGGCTGATAATATGCGGCAGGCTGAAAATAAAATCGCTGGTATTGCTATCCTGCATCATCTGCCCGTTAACCTCAAGCCACAGGTCAAGCTTATGGGGGTCTGCAATCTCATCGGACGTTACAAGCCACGGGCCTAACGGGGCAAATGTATCCGCACTTTTGCCCTTGGTCCACTGGCCGCTGCGCTCCAGTTGAAAGCTCCGCTCTGACACATCATGCAGAATACAGAACCCCGCCACATGATCCATGGCCTGTTCCTCACTGACATATTGGGCCTTTTTGCCAATGACCATCGCAAGTTCCACTTCCCAGTCAAGTTTGGTTGCCCCCTTTGGGGAGATTACCGGATCATCAGGCCCGCTGATAGCCGATGTCGCCTTCATAAAGATCAGCGGCTCGTCCGGTTCCTGCATACCTGTTTCCAGAGCATGTTTGCGATAATTGAGCCCGACACAGACAATTTTCCCGACCCCCGAAACCGGCGCCCCTATTCTGACATCTGATGAAACGGCGGGTAAATTCGCCAGGTCAATCGAAGCCAACCGTGCCATATCCTGCGCAATAACGGCCGGCGTAATATCATCAATAATACTGGAAATATTCCGTATGACACCCCCGTCATCAAGGATGCCCGGTTTCTCATCACCCCGTGGCCCAAATCTTAATAACTTCATTTTACTACCCTATTTTTCATCAATAAGTACATCGGCCACCTGATGTATCAAACACAGCGCCCGTGGTGAAGGAACAGTCGGGGGAACACATAAAGGCAATCATGGCCGCATTTTCTGCTACCGTGCCCAGCCGCCCAATGGGAATGCGGGCGCGCATATACTCAATCTGTTCCGCGCTCAATTGTTTCAGGATGTCCGTTTCCGCCGTCGCGGGCGTCAAGGCATTCACCCGAATATCCGTATCGGCGAGCTCCTTGGCCAGGGATTTGGTCAATCCGATCACCCCGGCCTTGGCCGCACTATAGGCGGCGGCATTGGGATTGCCTTCCTTGCCCGCCACCGAGGCCACATTGACAATCCGCCCGGTTTTCTTTTTGAGCATCACGGGAACAATGCTCCGGCAACAGAGAAAAACACCATTCAGGTCAATGTCCACAATCTGCCGCCAGGTCTCTATGGGAAATTCCCATACCGGCATATTGGGGCCGGCAATCCCGGCGTTATTCACCAGAATATCAATGGCGCCAAAATTATCTGTGGTCGCCTGTGTCGCCCGCTCGACCTGCGCCCAATCCGATATGTCAACGCCCACAGGAAAAACCCGGTCTTTATCACCGAGAGAAGCCGCCGCCGTTTTGGCAACTTCTGCATCCACATCCCAAATGGCGACAGAGGCTCCCGAGGCGATTAACCGTTCCGCAGCGGCATAGCCAATCCCCCGCGCCGCGCCGGTTATGACGGCAATCTGTCCTTTAAGGTCATAGTTGTTCATTGCGTTTCTTCCTTGTAAGGCCGATGTAAATTAACGTCGTCACGATTTAGCTTCAGCCCCCAGCCCGGCAAATCCGGTGGCCGGACTGCGCCATTCCGGGGCAGGACTTCATTGGTGAATAATTTGCCGAAAACCGGCAGGATTTTGTCGGATTTGGGGCTGGTGTTGATATATTCCACAAAAGGCGAATGAGGCTGTGAAATGACAAAATGATAGCTGTAGGCCCCGCTGCCGTGGGGAATTACCGGGATGTCATAGGCCGCCGCCATGGCGGAAATCCGCAGTAATTCTGTCAGGCCGCCAACCCACATCACATCAGGCTGCAGGATGTCAATGGCCCGGTCGGTGATCAGTTGCCGAAAGCCATAACGGGAATATTCATGCTCGCCCGTGGTCCAGCGCATGGTCGGCACCCGTTCTTTCAGCAAGCGATGGCCGTCAATATCATCCGGCGGCAGGCATTCCTCCAGCCAGTAAATCCCGAGCGGCTCAACCGCCTTTGCCAAATCAACGGCGTACGTCACATCCAGTGACATATAACAATCCACCATAAGTGGGAAATCCGGCCCGACACTGTCCCGATGCGCCGCCAGAAACTCAATATTCTTCCGCAAGCCCGCCGGACCATCCGCCGGACCGTGAGGCAGGGGAACCTTGCCGCCCATAAAGCCCGCTTTCCGCGCAAGGTCCGGCCGGCTGCCGGTTTGATAGACATCCAAAGCATCCCGGGTTGCCCCGCCGATTAATTTATAGACCGGCTCGTCCCGCAGCAATCCCAGAATATCCCACAGGGCAATATCGACGACACTTATCGCGGCCAGGGGTAATCCCTTGCGGCCATAGGGCATGCTCGCCCGATACATCTGGTCCCATATTCTGGCAATGTCCCGCGGGTCCTGCCCGACGAGGAACCGCCGGAAATGCCGCTCTATCAGAAAACAGGCCGCATCTCCGCCAAGGCCGGTGGCAACGCCAACAAGCCCGTTATCCAGTTCAATTTCAACGACAATACTGCCGAGGACCCCAATGCCCCAACTGGTTCGCGAGGCTTTATATTCCGGATATCTGGACATGGGATTTGCGATCAGGCTGTCGACAAGCCAGTGGCCCTCTTCCCGGTCATGATATTCCCCGCCCGACCCCTTGTCTGACAAGACATAAGCCCTGACATCCACAATCTTGTTAAAATTCACTCATTTCCTCCTTTAAGCAACGTCATGCGCCGGCGAAATTCAGGATCCGTAAGGATCACTTCTTCCCCGACAAGGTCTTCCGGGCGGTGACGGCACAGCCATGCGATTGCCGCTGCGGCGCTCTCCGGCGGATCAAATTCTGCCGGGTCAAGTTCTGCAATTCTGTTGACCTTATGGGTAAGGGCCTTTCGGGTAAGTTCCGTGTTGACCATGCCGGGTTGAAAGTTATAAATCCGGATATTCTGATCCATCACCTCCGCCGATGCGCAACGGGCCAACATGGCGAGCCCGGCCTTCGCGCTACAATATGCGCTCCATCCCTCTATGGCTGTGGAGGACGCGCCGGAACTCAAATTAACAATCACGCCGGACCCCTGTGCCTTGAACGAGGGCAGGACCGACCTGAAAATATGGAAACTTCCCACCAGATTTATGTCAATGCACCGTGCCCACTCTTCCGCGTCACAGGCCTCAATCTGGGCAATAGGGTCCATAATTCCCGCACTATTGATCACCACATCCAACCGCCCGAAATCCGCGCGCGCTTTTGCAATGACCGCCTCAACCTGACTTGAAATTGCAATATCACAGGCCATGCCATGGGCTTTCAGTCCCTCATCACGGAGTTCCCGGGCAAATGTTTCACAATCCGCACCATTTCGCGCCGCAACCATCACCGCATATCCTTCCTGCGCCAGCATTCCGGCTGTCGCGGCGCCGATGCCTTTGCTGCCGCCGAAAACAATGACCGCGGGTTTCATCATATATACCTCGCGACCAAATCCCGCATCCTGATGATCTCCGTCAGCACATCGTCATATACCGTGTTCATATAGGTCTGATGAACATTCTCCAAAACAAGGTAGCCGTCATAGCCAACATCCTTCAATGTGCCGATCAGGGTGGGAAAATTTATCGTGCCATAGTCATATTTCGCCTGCAATTCCCCTGGCTTTGCCTGACGCAGATGAATATGGGCCGCATGAGAAGCCAACGGATCAATATCTTCCTGACGAAAACCGAGGCAGACAAAATGAGAATAATCCAGGGTCAGTTTAAGCCCCGGAACCCGATCCAACAGGGTCAGGGTCATAGCGGGGGATTCCGTGACGGACCGCACATGCGGCTCGATGGTCAGGGTTATGCCGGCTTCCTGGGCGATCGCAACGAACGCCCTTAGCGCCCGCGCCGATATTTCAATGGCGCTTGCCACCGTCTGGCCCGGGTTGACGATGCCCGGCAAAATAAAAATGGTTTTGATGTCTGCCGCGATGCAGAAGGAAACAACCTTCCTGAAATCTTCAATATTCGCGTCATAATGATCCGGATCGGCAATATTACGGTCATCCAGGCTTTCGCCAAAACGATAATAAAAGCAGGGCGTCACCACATTTAAGGACCGTATCTTTTTTCCCGTCGTTTCGGGATCCGCAAGCAACGCCGCACGGTCTATGGCAGGTCTGTAATCAATGCCCATATCAACCGCATTAATACCAAGGGCTTGCGAAATACCGACAACCTCATTCAGGCTGCAATAGGGGAAAGACCATGTGGCGAGGGCCATTTTCATTTTATATCCCCTTTCCGGCGCACGAAAAAATACCGCATCATGATGTCTTCTTGTTTTTGTAATATGCGTCACGGACATTGCGCAGATGGCTCTCCATCGCCGCCGCGGCGGCATTCTCATCCCGCGCCTTAAACGCCTTTAGAATTTTTTTGTGATCTTTCAGACTTTTTTCCAGAACACCCGGAATATGGCCGGTGATCTCCCGGCTGGCCCGGCCCAGAACATGCAGGCTTGTGGCGATCCGAACCAGAAAAGAATTATCCGCTGCCGAAAATATGGTCTTATGAAACAGGATATCCGCATCAATAAATTTTTGCGGATCATTCAGAAGTTCATCTTCATTGGCAACCGAATGCTCAAGCAAGGCAAGCTGTTCATCACTAATCCGTGGGGTTGCCAGTTTTGTAATCGCCCCTTCAACGACTATTCTGGCTTCAAAAAGATCATCAAGGTTAGAATCGTCCAGACTGATGAAAAAATGCAGAGGGCCAAGCAAAGATTCCGGATCAAGGGCCGAGACAAAAACACCCCCTCCCTGCCTGATTTTAACAACACCCAATAATGACAACGCCCGCAGGGCTTCCCGCAGACTGGGGCGGCTGACATCAAGCGTCACGGCCAGTTCCCGTTCGGGGGGCAGTTGTTGCCCCGCCTTCAAATTTCCGGCCTGAATCAGTCCGAGCAATTGCTGAGCCACCTGCTCGGCAACCGGCACACGGGCAATTGGTTTTACTTCGTCAATGGTTAATGCTGCTTTTTTATTCATTCTAAATTCCTGTTGGTCTTTTAGTGAGTAGTCATCGGTAGTTATGAACAGCCTACCTTAGAATTGATATTTTGGTAAGACCAATTTAGAAAAAAGTTGCCTGAACATTTATTCTGTTCCATCTGGTTATCCCAACCCTGTCCTTAAAGCGGCTCCGGCATCCTCAAGGGCCACATTGGCCGCATCAAGGGCGCGTCCCATCAGCGTAAAACCGTGAATCACGCCGTCATATTCACAAACCTGGACCGGAATATTCGCCATGCGCAGTTTTTCCGCCAACCTTCTGCTGTCATCCCGTAACGGGTCCAGGCCGGCTATCGACAGGAATGTCGGCGGCAGACCAGACAAATCCGCCGCCAGGGGCGATACCATCGGATGCAACTTTTCTTCCGGTTTCCGGAGATATAATGACAGAAAAAATTCCATTTGCTCTTGCCCTAAACCATAATCGCCATTTCCAAACTGGCGGTATGACGGGCTATCCGCAGACCCCGAAAAGACCCCATAAAAGAACAACAGGAATTGCGCCGTCAACTGATCTTCATTTTTTAGGGACAAAGCGGTGGCCATCGCAAGGTTGGCCCCCGCCGATGCGCCGCCGATTGCCAGCCGCGCGCTGTCAAGGCCCAAGTCCTTGCCATTTTGCATGAACCAACGTACCGCAGACATACAATCCGTCACCGGTGCGGGAAATTTATGTTCCGGGGCCAGCACATAATCAACCGCGGCAATGGCGCAACCGCTGGCCAAGGCCAATTGTCGCAAGGAACGATCTTCCATCTCAAGATCCCCGATCACCCAACCTCCGCCATGGAAATAAACCAGAACCGGGCGGAGGCTGGTTATATCGGCAGACGGGTCATACAGTCTGATTCTGGTTCGCTCAAACGGTCCCGGAATGTCAAAATTCTCTATGCGGGGCAATTCAGGCGCCCCCTCATTCCAGATCGCAAAATCCGCCGTGGCCCGCGCCCGCATTTCCTGAGGCGTTATATCCATCATTGACGCGCGCGCCGCCATACGTTCCTGCATGGCGTCAAGCAACGGTATCATCTGCGGGTCTATATAGGGAGAGGAACCCATTTTTACTCCTTAACAACTTAATTGCGGAACGTGACCGTGAACATCCACCGGCGCGGGGTACTCGGGAACGTCACGCTGGAAATAAACCCGCCCGCAATATTAAACGTATGAGCCGAAAAGACATGATCACTCAGGTTGGCGCCACTCAGCTTGAACTGCCAGTGCTCATCCTCGGTAATATAGGCCACCTGGGCATTATAGAGTTCATAAGCCTCTACCTTGCCCGCCGTATCGGTATTGGCGCCATTAAAGAAACTTCCCGTATGGCTTATATCCGCCCCGATGCGAATAGCCCCATTCTCGCCACCCAGCGGGAATGTATAGATGGCCCCAAGCCTCCATTGCAAATCGGCTGTATTCGGCAATAACAAATCCGAATTATCGATATTCTGGTCAATGGTGCCAAGGGTTCCGGTGATTTCCAGACCCTCAACCGGAACCGCCGTCAGTTCAGCCTCAATTCCCTTGGTGGTGGCGGATACATTATCCGTTGTGATTGTGCCGTCACTTAATGTCACCGCCATTTGTAAATCACTGTAATCCGTATAGAAATAATCCACATTCAAACGCAAGCGGTTATCAAACCACTCGGTCTTGGCCCCGCCCTCTATGGTTACGAGGTTTTCCGGTCCAAAACTGCCGCTGAGAATGGACGCGACATCGCGGGCGCTGCCGTTAAAGCCCCCGCTTCGGAAGGCCGAACCCGCCGTGACATAGAGCATGATATCATCATTCACTTTATAATCCGCCGAACCATGCCAGTTTACTTTATTCGCCGTGATGCTGTCATCAAACTGGAAAGCCGTATTCGACGTGCCATCGGCAAAATTCTGCGTGGCGGTCATGGCTTTTTTTTCATAGGTATAGCGCAAACCTCCCGTCAGGCTAAGTTGATCTGTAATCGGATATGTTGCCTGACCATAGGCCGCCAGCGTATCTGTGTCCTGATCAAAAAACTGGGTCGGCGGCTCCGAGAAAATACGCAAAGCCCAGGTGAAGTTGTTTTTTTCATGAAGATAATACACCCCGGCGGTCAGCTTCAAAGGCGTATCACCGATATGATCGGATGTGATAAAGGTTTCATGGGAAAACTGCCATTCATCAAGGTCCTGCTGCTTAACTTCAAAGCTACGGACATCGGCGCGGCCATCCACATCATTCGCATTACGGTAACGCAATTCCCGATAGGCCGTGATGGACGTCAGGTCAAAGGATGAATAATCCGCATCCACTGTTGCCGATACACCCCAGGGCTCCACCTCATTGACAAATTCCGTACCGGGACTGCTCTCGAACGTAAAAAGATCATCGTCAGGGTTAATCAGAAAATTTGACCCCTGGGTCGGCTTGCTGTGATCAATCATAAAGTCACCGCGCAATGTAACATTCACATTTTCGCTGGCTTTGAATAACAAGGCCGCCCGCCCGGCATTGATGTTATTATCCATATGCTTCTGACCTGTGGTCAGGTCAGTCTGGAATCCGTCATTGGTCCGTGAAGAAAAGGACACACGCAGGCCAAGTTTGCCTGTAATCAACGGCGCACTGGCGGCGAAACGGGCGTTAACCTGATTTTTTGTGCCATAACCCAGCTCCGCAGAAATCTCCATATCATCCAGAGAAGGCTGTTTGTTTATAATCCGTAACGCCCCGACACTGCTGTTTCGGCCAAACAATGTGCCTTGTGGTCCGCGCAGGAATTCAACCCGCTCAACATCAAAGAAATCCACCAGCGCCCCGGTTACGCGCGAAATATAAACCCCGTCGAAATAAAGCCCGATGGGCGATTCAAATGAGAATACCTGATTTACAACCCCAAGGCCCCGCAAATACATTTTCGGCGTTGTCGTCCCGGTAAGAGCCTGCTCCATATACAGATTAGGCACTATATTGCGAATATCCTCCATATTGATGATTTGCTTGTTATCCAGATCAGCATCGGTTATGGCCGAAACCGATATGGGAACTTCCTGCAGACTCGCAGAGCGTTTTTGAGCCGTCACAACAATTTCTTCAAGACTTACCACGTCGGTTTCTTCATCTGCATAAGCAACGCCCGCCGACGCCAACGACATGATCAGGGCTGTCCCTGTGACCATAACCCCGGGGAAATTCTGTGACCTTCTGTGATTGTGACGCATATGCAAACCTCCTTATAAGTATTTTTCTTCATCATATAAATTGGTATTATGGTATATTGGTAAGACCATTTTAATTTTCTGTCAAGAAAAATATTCTGGCTGCAACAAATGACAAAATTTCAAGTCGGAAGCCTACAAAACAGGGATATGGGAAATTGACCTTACAAAAACTGCATAATTACAATTACTTGACAGGCCGTATTTTTCCTGCAATGAATATGAAAATTGGTCAGTCCAATATATAATAAATGACAAGCCCGGCCATGCCCGTTAAATCCATTGAAAAACAGAAAGCCAATATGCAAAAAAATACGCCAGACCTGCCCCTTGCCATTCAGCTTGGATGGGCGACCGGAGAATTAGGCATTGCCGCATATATTGGGGTAACCATGGGCTATATGTTATTCTATTTAACCCAGGCCCTGGATATTTCGCCTGTATGGGCGGGTGTCGCCATCTTTGTTCCGCGTCTTTGGGATGTTATTACCGACCCGGTTATGGGGGCCATATCGGATCAGACAAAAAGCCGGATGGGACGGCGGCGGCCTTACCTGCTGATCGGAAGCCTGTCATTCGGGGTGTTTTTTACTTTGATTTTTTTTACCCCTGTCGACGCGCCGGAAATAACCAAGATTATCTATTTCACCCTGTTCTATTTCCTGACAAGCACGGCCTTTACAATCTATGATGTCCCCTATTCCTCCATGGGGGCGGAAATGACAAATGATTACAAGGCGCGCACCACCCTGACCGGTTTCAAAATGATGGCCGCCCGCATTGGGATCGTTCTTGCGGTTACGATTACGCCCTGGCTATTGCAAAAAGGAGAAACGCTGGCCCAGGGATTTCAAACAATGGGAATATTATTTGGCGCATTTATGGTCATCACCGGCCTGATCTCTTTCTTTACGACCCGCGACGCCCCCCGGCGGGAAACGCCCCCTCATAAATTCAACATAAAGTCGGAATTCCAGGCCATCCGGCAAAATAAGCCCTTTCGCATTTTATGGTTGATCTTTTTTATGCAGAATCTCGCCATTGGCGTCAGTTCCACAACATTGGTATATTTTGTCATTTTTGTCATGAAAGTTGACTTAGCCCTTATCGGCCCAATGGTGCTGACTGCCGCAGTTTCCGCTACAATTGCGACACCCGGCTGGGTATTGGTGGCGCGCCATTACGGCAAGCGGGAAACCTATTTCATTGGCCTGGCCATCGCTTCAATAATGACATTGCCTATCCTGTTTATCACTGCGGATTATCTGTTTTTTCTGTTTATCATATTTTTATTGACGGGCATCGGGGACGCGGCCAATCAATTGGCCTCCAACGCCATGGTGCCCGACACGGTTGAGGTCGACGAGGCGAAAACAGGCAATCGCCGGGAAGGGGCTATTTTCGGGGCCTGGGCCTTCTGCCGTAAACTGGGCATGGCCACCGGCGCTTTTCTGGTCAGCATCAGCCTTTCGATATTCGGCTTTGAAGGCGGCAACGGCACCACCATGATCCCGGATGAAACAGCACTGTTGGGCATTCGCATTACATATGCCGTTTTGCCCTGTATCTTATGGATTTGCGCCATCATAATATTAAGGAAATACACCTTGAACGAGCGGGAATTTAACAAGCTGAAAACATCATTGAAAAACTAGCGATTCATATAGCCCTGTATCTTTCTGTAAATGAAAAACAAGGAAACCGTGATAAGAAACGCCAGACACAAACCCGCCATAACCCATTTCATCGTAACAAGAAGGCTAACTGCCGCGGCGATCTCATGGGAACATGATGGATAAGTTGACAATAACGTCACAATCCCGATATTTTCACAATAATCCGCCCCGACCACCAACAATGGCGCCAATAGAAAATTGCTTCGCGGGCCAGAATGAAACCCCGCCTGTCTCATGACATAAGAGAAACCAAGCAGCAGCATCACGCCATAGATCAAAGGGTGAAACCCATCCCATATGATTTCCGCCCGCATATAACGATGCCTGACGTCTTCGCCATAGCCATCGATCATTTTACATATCATCTCCGGGGATTGGGCAAAGGTCAGATCAATCGGGCCAATGTTATTGGCGGAAGATGTCTCGGCGGGGCCCATAATCAATATGGCGTAGGATAACCATATCATAATGCTCATAATGAAATTACGGCCCGTCGCCAAACGATCAATAAACTGAGCAACGCCTTGCCGCATAACTTTTCTTTCCTTAACAACCCCTGTTCGCCATTGTGAGGAATGATGAAAAACAAGTTGCAGATATCAGAAATCACATTATAATTTCAATTGGTATATTGGTAAGTCCAGTTAGTCATATTGTCAATCACAACGTCTAAAAATTGGAAATAGAGAGCTATGCTTAAAGGCATCAATCCCATACTTGGCCCAGAAATATTGCATATTCTCGCCTCAATGGGCCATGGTGACGAAATTATTCTGACGGATAATAATTTCCCGGCGGCGGCACTCGCACAGCGCTTGACCCGCTTGGACGGCGTCACGACAACCACGGCATTGCAGGCGATTCTTACATTATTTCCCCTGGACCAATATGTGAAATCACCGGTTGCCGTCATGTCGACCGTAGATGAAAATGACGCCACGCCGGAAACCTACGCGGATTTTCAAAATATACTCGAAAAAGAACACAGCGCCCCCGTTCAGATGGAATGGGTGGAGCGGTTTGCTTTTTATGAACGGGCCCGCGCGGCTTTCGCCATTGTCGTCACCAGTGACGCACGCCTTTATGCCAATATAATTCTCAAAAAAGGCGTTATTGAAGCCCCCTCAAAACCGTTTGGCAAGGAAAGAATATGACAATTATCCCAACCAGAGAAATTGGCGATACCGGCGTTCTCATAACAGAGCTTGGATTTGGCGGCGCCCCCATTGGCAATCTATACGCGCCTTTATCAGATGAACAGGCCGAGACAACCGTTCACCGCGCCCTTGAAACAGGCGTGCGTTATTTTGACACCGCTCCCTATTACGGTCACGGCCTAAGTGAACATCGTCTGGGTCAGGCGCTCCGCAGGATACCAAGGGACGGTTATGTCATATCGACCAAGGTTGGCCGGTTACTGAAACCGGAAGACCCGGACAATATTCCCCTGGGGCAATTCCCGGACTGCCTGCCCTTCAAGCCGGTTTTCGATTATTCCTATGATGGTGTCATGCGGTCCATTGAAGACAGCCTGCAACGGCTGGGCACCCACAGAATTGATATTGTCCTCATCCATGATGTCGATCACTGGACACATGGCGAAGATGCCGACCAGCGATTCCGTGAAGTGATGGACGGCGGCTATAAGGCCTTGACGGAATTACGTTCCGCGGGCGTTATCAAGGCCATTGGCTGCGGCCTCAATGAATGGCAGGCGTGTGATAAATTTGCCCGGGCCGGTGATTTTGACTGCTTTCTTCTCGCCGGGCGTTATACATTGCTTCATCAGGAATCCCTCGACAGCTTCCTGCCCCTGTGCGTTGAAAAAAATATAAAAATTATCATTGGCGGACCCTATAATACCGGCATCCTGGCGACCGGGGCCATTGAAGGGGCCTATTACGACTATGCCCCGGCGACCCCTGACATCATGGAAAAAGTCCGCAGGATAGAAGCCATCTGCAATCGTCATGATGTGCCATTGGCGACGGCGGCGCTTCACTTTCCCCTATTTCATCCGGCGGTCGCCTGCGTCATTCCCGGTGCGCGTACGGCGGCTGAAATTGACCGGAGTTTCGAAACCTACAGCAAGCCAATACCGAATGCTCTCTGGGCCGACCTGAAACAGGAGGACTTGATCCGGGATGACGCGCCTACCCCAATGCCGTAAACTGCACCTGATGCCTGCCGGGAGATAATTTTTTCGCGCCGTCCGTCATCTGATAGCCCGGTGGCTGTTTAATGTGGGCCGTGGTTCCTTCCGGCACCGTTATATCAAGAACGAGGCGGCTCTCCTGACGACGCCATTTTATTTTAATGTCGCCCCTAACGGTCGCAATGGCGCCCCCGGCCTGCTGCAGATCACAGGGTTGGATCCAGACCTGAAACTGGCTAAATCCTGGCGCCAAAGGCGACACACCCAACACATGCGCGCTCAGATGATAAACCGGGCTGGCGGAAAAGGCATGGCACAGGCTGGCGCTTGGCTCGAAGCTTTCCCATAAGGCCGTGGCGCCGGCCCTGATCATCGGGCGATAGAAATCACGAATCTGATCAAGGGCCAAATCAAAACGACCCGCCAGGGCAAAGGCCTGATAGACAAAATGGGAAAAAAATGCATTGGCCTGGGCGATGTGGCGGTTCGGGTCAAATTCCCTGTCCACATTGACAATCGGCGGCACCGCCGTAAGCCTCAGTTTGTCACGGTCCGCCATATTTCTGACCATATCCGGCCACCGCTCTTTCGGGGCGATGTCCCACAAAATCATGGCGGCATTGGCATGTTGTGACAGCTGGGGATATTGCGCCCCGCTTCCCGGATCAACGCAATCCACATAAAGTCCCCGCTCCGGGTCCCAATGACGCACATTAAGTGCCGCAGACATTTCATCGGCGCGCCGACGATATAGCTTCCCGGCGCCGGCATAGTCTATATGGTCCGCCATTGACGCCGCCGCTCGCAAGGCCCCGATATAAAGCCCATTGATGATTGCGGCCTCCCCGTCCCGGCCAATATCCGCCCATTCAATAAAATGCCAAAAGGGTAAATCAACCAAAAGGCCATTCACGCCAATATGATTTTCAAACCAGGCCAATGCTTTTTGAATCGCGGGAAAAATCCTGACAATGGTCTCATCATCCGCCGTATGCTGCAGATAATGGTGGGCGCCGCATATCCAGTGCAATGAAAAATCCGGGATGACAATTCCATAATCATAATGATCGCCGGGCGAGAACATTTCAATTAATCCATCCGTGCGCTGACTCTCGCTGGCATTGATAAAAAAACGCCGGTCAATAGGCTGTGTGCTGGGCCCGAACGCCGCCGCACTGGTCAGATAATGCACGATCCCATCCCCGAGCCATTGGCGTTTTTCCCGCCCCGGACAATCTTCCCACGCATCATGAGTACATTGCAAAACGGTATGCCTGCCAATCTGCCAAAGCCTGCTGAGGAATTTATCATCACAGTCAAAGGCGCCCGAGTTTTCAACCGGATAATGGATATAGAGCGATCCTGCATGACGAATATGGATGCCGTCCGGCGCATTTCGCACCGTTATCTGCATGTAGCGCACGGCCGTCCATTCAAACTTTTCAAACCGCTGGCGCCCGGGCCGGGCGGTATAGCGAAACAGATTGGCGCAATCCAGATGAGTTTCCCTGGCCAACCGGGGGGTCATCACAGAATTTTCATCAAATTCCCCCGCAATGGTTTCAGAGACCCCGACCTCTATAATCTCGCCCCCCTGCGCTTCAATTTCAATGAATGGAAAGGCTGAATGTATCACGTCAAAGGCGATAAGCAGTGACACGTCGCAATCCTGTCCGGTGCGGATAAAAGTCATCGCCTCATCGTCCCTCAGAAGCGCCTCGGGGTTTTTCACGTAACCTTGAGGCAATGTGATAAATTCTTCATCATAAAACCGGCGATCAAGCGGCGTATCTGGCGATGGCAACACGCCATATGAGGCCATAAATTTAACCGGCGCTTTTTCCGTCTCAGCCAAATGGGGAAAATCCCGCTCCTTCAGTACCGGAAAGGGCGAATGTGCGCCAAAGCCCATGGCCTTTTCTGTTTCATTACCCGCAACCGTCAGGATCTGCACAGGGTCCCACGCACTGTCATCGAAACCCACCCCGCACCAGCCGTCCGGGAAACGGCGCGCATCAAAATCTTCGATAAAGTCCTGGCCCCAGCCGGCTCTTGGCGTATCCTGCCGCCAGGCATCACTTTGCCGGCATCGCCAAAGGGCATCGGATTGCAGCGCTATTTCTTCCTCGCCGCATAAAATATCAGCTTCGACATAAAGTCCCCCGTCGCCAAAATAATTTTGCCAGTAATCCTTTGCCGTTTCATACCAGGCGGTATCAACGCCGTATGTATGAACAAGCGCCGCGATAACATTTTCCCCTTTTTGCAGGAATGGGGAAATGTCATGGACATCATATATCTGAAAGCGGGGTGAACTGCGTGCCGGACCGCGCCCGACTCTCTGTCCATTGATAAAAAGCTGATAACGTCCGTCTACGGTTATCGACAGACTGGCCTTTTGCGCAATTGCAGGAAGAGAAAATACCCGGCGAAACAGATGCCACCCGTTTACACCATCCTGACGACGCGAAGGCGCATTGCTCACAAGTTGCCGAAAGGTGATATCGCGATTTATCGCCTGCTTCGCGGTCCAAATGAACGGCGCCTTTTGATACATCCTGTGAGCTCCCTGCTTGATTTCAGTCATCTGCGTTTCGAGATCAATCTATTGACACCGCTACTATTTTTTCGAGTTCATCTTGGCTTTTTATAAATTGGTCATACCAATAACCCAAAGTCAAGAATTATATCAGCCTGTTTCATAACTTTATATCGATAAACAAAGGGCGTCAGGGGAAAATAGCCCACTTCTGAGGGCATGGCGAATGACTCACGAAATAGTCTCGCAAAAATCAATATTCGATTCTCAATAGATTAGCGATGGCCTTGCTGCTGACATTACCCTTCAAATTTGCCCAAAAAAATTCCATTAATATTCAAGGACGACTGCTGTAAAAGTGGGCCGTTCCGGCCAAATCCGGCGGACGCTCCACATTTTATCACTGGCGAGGCGCGGAATGCGCCGTAGTGTCATTCACTTCAAGCATTCTGTAACGCTGTCCCGTGATAAAATGTGAAACACCAACGCCCTAACCTTAATTGTCAACAGATCCTAAATAAATTGATGAGAATAATATCTTGACAATTGAATAAATTGGTCATACCAATAATCCAATATAAAATTATTTTGCTGCAGTAAAAATTAAACAAATGTTTGTTCGGCATATCGACAAAATAAAGGCGAGCTATCCAAATGAAAAATTATTCAAATTATAAGAAATTAAAAACGACCGTAACATTACTGCCCATTTTCCTTTTGAACCCAATGACGGGAATTGAAGCCTCCGCATATCAGGCGTCCTCCGAAGGTCTTTGGGAAATTGAAGAAATAATTGTTACCTCGCGCAAGCGTGAAGAAAGCATGCAATCCGTGCCCATTTCGATCACGGCCTTCACAGCCCGTGACATTGAGGGCGCCGGTATAAAAAATATTGACGATGTCGCCCTTCTGACGCCCGGATTTACGATTTCCTCTTTATTCGGGTCCGCCGGGGCTGTAACGCCCGTCATACGCGGTCTGTCACAAACAATTGGCGAGCCAAATGTCGGCTTTTTTATTGACGGGGTTTATCAATCCTCCCGCGCCACCATGCAGGCCCTTCTCGGCAACAGTATTGAGCGCATTGAAATTGCCAAAGGCCCTCAAAGCGCTCTGTATGGCCGAAATACATTCGGCGGCGCCATTAACTATGTGACAAAGCGGCCTGATAATGAATTTACAGGCAGCGCGGAAGGCACCGCGGGCGATTTCAGCCTTTTTGAGTTTAATGGCTCCATAGCCGGTCCGATTGTGGAAGACCGTTTCTTTTTCCGGCTGGCTTACATGCATAACGAGCGGGACGGATATTTCACCAACGAACTGACCGGCAACAAGCTTGATGACCGCAATACGGATGTCTTTGCCGGGATGCTGATGGCCACCCCCAATGACTCTCTGGATATTTCATTGCGTGTCGGCTTTGAAGACACCAATGACGGCGATGAACCCTTACAATTCGCGACAAATAACAGCACGCCGGCGGCAATATTTGGCTTTCCCATTCCCGTGAACCAGTTATTTACCGGGGAATTACCCAATTTCACTGATGGGTTCGCCTTTACCCCCGGTTATCTGGCCCGGGAAAATCTCACAAGCTCGCTCTCGGTAAATTGGGATGCGGATGATTTTGTCATTACCTCAATCACCGGATATAATGATCTTGAGATCGAAGACCTGACCGATGATGATTATGAGGCGCGGGCTATTCATGAAACGTTATCCATAACCGATCAAACAGAATTCAGCCAGGAACTACGCCTCACCTCAACAGGTGAAAATCGGTTCCGCTGGATGATTGGCGGCTATTATTATAACCTTGATTCAACAATTACCACTGACGGACGCAATGTAGGGGAAGGGGCGGCGCTGGCGACGGCATTGGCCGCCTTCGGCCTGCCGTTCATCGGAAACGGTTCCCTGACGTCAGTCGCGAATGAAAAAACGGAAAACTACGCCGCTTTTGGTCAATTGCAATTTGATGTCACGGCGCAATTAACCGCAACTTTTTCCGGCCGTTATTCCCATGAGACGAAAACGGTAAATGCTGTTGATACGGCGGCCGGCGCGCCTTCCACCACCTTTGAGGACTCGGCAACGTTTACCGAATTTGTCCCAAACGTTTCTCTTGATTTTCAGGTAACCGAAGATGCCCTCCTTTATGCCAGCGCCGCAAAAGCCGTTAAATCCGGTGGCTTTAACATTGTGACCGCCGCCGGGGCCATTCTGGATGATGAAAGAAGATATAGCCCCGAAAGCAGTTGGAACTATGAAATCGGCGCCAAGACTGGGTGGTTCGACAATCGTCTGGTCTTCAATATTGCCGGCTATTACATCAAATGGAATGACCAGATTGTCAGGGCGTTAGGGGGCGCCACAGGAACCGCCGTGTTGAATGTCAATGCGGGCGAGACCACGTCAAAAGGGGTCGAGATCGAACTTACCGCCAAACCGGCAAAAGGATTGGATATACGGGCTGGTTTCGCCTATACGGACGCCGCTTATGACGATTTCGATTTTACGACACTGAATCTGGTTGGGATTACGGACACACAGCTTGCCGGAACCCGGTTGCAATATAGTTCTAAATATACCCTCAATGGCACGATTGACTATCATACCCCGATCACGGATTCAATCGAATGGTTCGGGCGTTTTGACATCATGTATCAAACGGACCAGAGCGCCGTTCAGACCGCCGACGCCTTTACCGGTGACCGTACGGTCGCCAATCTGCGTACGGGCCTGGAGTATGATAATGTCGCCTTGACATTCTGGATCAAAAACCTGTTTGACAACAGGGTCGCCAATAATGGTGTGTTTGTGCCAAACCCGGCCCGGCGGTTTGATGCCGCCAACGCCCTGCCCACCCTGTTCGGCATACCGGGCTTTGGCCCTCTTGATGGTTTTGAGGCCTTTGGCGGGCTTGTCCATGGGTCGCCGCCCCGTACTTTTGGCGTGACGGCAAGAATTGATTTCTAGCCTTTGATATCCAACAAACCCGAGCGACATAAATGACACTTGATAATTGTTACAATATTCGTGATCTCCGGCTTCTTGCAAAAAAACGTCTGCCTGCGCCGTTATTTCATTATATTGATGGCGGCTCGGACGATGAAAGAAGCCTGCGCCGGAATACGTCTTCATTTGACGCTTACAGCCTGCTGCCCAATACTCTGGTGGATGTCAGCGAAATTGATCTGCGAACAACGATATTGGGGCAAAAAATAGAGTGGCCTGTTTTCCTGTCGCCAACGGGAATGTCGCGGCTTTTCCACCATGACGGGGAACGGGCCGTGGCTAGCGCCGCCCATAAAAGCGGCACCCTCTATACATTATCCACATTATCATCGGTCAGCATTGAAGATATTGGCGCCCATACGTCCGGCCCCAAAATGTTTCAGATCTATATCCACCGGGACCGTGGGCTGACGCTGGAATTTGTCGAGCGCAGCCGGGCGGCCGGTTACAACGCGCTTTGCCTGACGGTTGACATGCCCGTGGCGGGGAATCGCGAAAGGGATCTGCGCATGGGCATGACGATGCCGCCAAAATTATCCCTCGCCGGCCTTATGAGTTTCGCCTATCATCCCCGCTGGACATTCAATTATCTCACACACAAGAAGTTTGGCCTTGAAAATGTCCGGCACCGTATTTCAAAGGGAACCGCGCAGGCCAGTTCCATAATCGATTATGTCAATGAGCAGTTTGACATGTCCGTGACCTGGGACGATGCGGAAAAAGTCATTGCGGCCTGGGGCGGGCCTTTCGCCATCAAGGGCATTATGTCCGCAAAAGACGCCCGGCGCGCCATTGATATCGGAGCAACCGCAATTATCATTTCCAATCACGGCGGCAGGCAGCTTGACAGCGCCCCGGCCCCTTTTGAGCGTCTTCCGGAAATCGTGGCGGCCGTTGACGGCAGGGCCGAAGTCATTCTGGACGGCGGCATAAGACGCGGCACGCATGTTTTAAAGGCCCTGGCCCTTGGCGCGAATGCCTGCATGGTTGGCAGGCCCTACCTTTATGGCCTGGCCGCCGGAGGGGAAGCGGGCGTTACGCGCAGCCTTTCGCTTTTGCAGCAGGAAATTGAGCGCAATATGGCTCTGATCGGCTGTAGAGATATTTCTGAA
>Ga0209475_10001196_pt1 | contig 34986 bp, 26 predicted proteins | sample tdDd471_FD_187128 | JGI IMG/M metagenome (GOLD analysis project Ga0209475, IMG submission 187128) | Marine sediment microbial communities from the Atlantic coast under amendment with organic carbon and nitrate - tdDd47.1 (SPAdes)... | ecosystem: Environmental > Aquatic > Marine > Coastal >... | reverse complement strand
GTCTTTAAGGTAGCCTGAAACTCTGGTGGCTGGGTAGAAATTATTGCTGTCACCCAAAAGTGGCAGAGGCATGAAACACCTTCTGGGAACAAAATCTGCAGAACCGGTCAGTTTATATACAGCCGACATGGCTGCAAAAAAGCTCATCCAGTCGCGGTATTTAATTTTGCCACCGGTTTGTTTGTCAATTTCCGCAATCAGTCTCACTTCATCCAAAAGGTTTTGATCGGTGGTTAAGTCTCCTCTGCCTATTCTGCGACTGGGCATGAAAGAAACATGTTTGACCCCTTTGGTTTTAAAGCCGAAGCGGATCAATTTCCCCACATCTTTAAGGTTGTATTCTGGATCAATCATGCAGGCCAGATCAATCGACATCCCCACTTTAGAAAGATTTTCCAGCGACTTTTTCCGCACCTCGGAAAGTCCCGGTCTGCCTCGCAAGGCTTCCAGATAGTCATCATCAAAACCATCGAACTGCAAAAGCATCCAGGTAGTGCCAGCTTTTTTCAATTCACGACAAAAGTTTTCATCTACCAGTTTGATTCCGTTGGAAAGAAGCTTTACCTCGTAACCGGCTTCGCTAAGCGATGCCACCCACTCTACAATGTTCGGCAGCAAAGTAGGTTCGCCACCTGTAAGGTATACCACCGGTTTGTATGGCAGCATCTGTTTCAGCGAGTCCAGCACGTTTTCAATGGTTTCCGGTTCGCCACTTAAAGTAGTTTTGGCATCGGTCAGGCAGTTGGGGCAATGCAAGTTGCATTTCTCTGTCACATCCACAAACACGCCACGCACGGCATCTACCGAGCCTAGCGGGTGTGCGAAACTTACGTTTTGCGGAGCTTTGGCCAGCATGCTTTCCATCAGCAGGTAGTGTTTGGGGTGCTGGGATTGCAGCACTTCAGACACGCCATGAACGGGGCATTTTCTTCTAAGCCAGACAGCCTTGTCGTGGATTACAATTTTGGCCGGAACCAGCTTGTCGCAGGATACACAATAACCCTGTGTTTCAAAACGCGAATTTTGTAATATGCTGGAGAGTATGGACATTAATAAAGCCTTTTGAAAATTGTTTCCGTAAGTAAAGGTTTGTCGAGGATGTTGAAAGTCAACTATTCGCTGATAAGCTTTAGGTGTAGCATCTTGTCTTCCACTTTTGCTTTTACTGTAGTCTTGCTGTTTTCATCTTCCCTGATATGTGACCAGCTTGATATGCCAAAGGTGTTGTCTTTCAGATGTTTTGCTACGTCCACATATTGCAGTGTAACCGTAATCTTGGGGTCACCATTGGCTATCATATGGCGCAAAAAGAGATGGCCATCTCTAAGGCTTGTGTCGGCAAACGCTATCTCGGTCTCAACGAGTCCGGCTTTTTTGCATTCTTTAAAATACTGCTGATCTTTGAAACGAAATACCTGCTTGCTTTTGCAGGCGGGATCAATCTCGTTTTCAGTTTGTTTCTTGCCATCAGGCAGCACCCGGTTAACCCATACAGAGAGATCCTCTTCTATCTCTCTTGGTTTTAAACTGCCTAAAAAGCCGTTAAAAACAAATCCTGTTTTGTCCTTGTAATTTACCTGCATCATATGGCCCAGGATGCCGTCTTTGAAAACGGTTACTTTAAAGTCGGCATAGTTTATCGGTTTAACCATGGCAGCATAGGGAATTGTATCCAGCGTCTCACTCTGGTCTGCCTCGGTAAATAATTTCAAACCATTTTCATGGTAGACGTAAAGCTCTTTCTTTTTTCGAAGATCTTCGCTTGTTTTTAAATATGTTTTCTGCTGAACATCTTTGGCAATCACTGTTTCAAGTTGCTTGAGATATTTGCGGGTGGTCTGCATTTCCTTGCTGCATAGCTCGTTATTTTTTCCGGCAGCCTCAACCTCTTCTGTGGCAGTGTTTAGTACGTCTTTTATTGTCTGATGTTCTTTCTTTAAAAGATTAATCTCAGTGCTCAAAGCCTGGTTGTAATTTTTAACCCGCAGATATTCTTCTTCATCAACGCTGCTGCAACAAACAAAACAGCAGGCAATAGATGCAAGCGTTATTAAAAAAAACAATTTGCAAAATCTGCTCATGGTATCTTCCTTAGGTAAAGCTCTCGCAAACGAGAGTTCATAGTATTTTTAAATGTAAAGCCTTTAAATTATATCGTCTCAATAAAACGTGACACAGTTATCCCGGAGTCCAGAAAAACGTTTACCTCATTTACCGGAGCATTCAGCAAGGTTTTCAGTTTTAACGTTCTGCTAAGTTTCTTCAGTCTGCTTTCCCTAACCTGTGCGCTGGAGCGGTTTTCAGATTTTTCCGACCACACCAATTTTACCGGGCCTCTGGCTCTGGTGTATCTGGCTCCTTTTCCAAGGTTGTGTGTCGCTACCCTTTTCAAAAGATCGTTAGTGCATCCGGTGTAGAGACTGTTGTCGGCACACAATAACATATATACATACCAGCAGTTATCTGCTACATCGCTTTTGTTTTCAGTCTGCATAATCAACTGTCAGGGTGTATGGCCCCGGTAACTCCTGGTTGTTTTCATTTACCCAGGTGTCTACTACAATTAAAAAACGACCCGGAGGCAGTTCGTGCACCAGCGACTTATGTGCCCTTGCCCGACAGGCATCCTGATCATCACCGGAGAGAATATGGATGTCGGGGTCGTAAAGTTCCTCGTCTTCCACTTCCACCGAAACGGCAATGTTGGCAGTTGCTTCATAGACATAATCGCCCTGAGGATCTTCCTCCATTTTCACATCTGCAATATTTATTACGTAAACCACCTCGGTGCCACTTTCGTTTTCCGGGGAGCAGTTGTAGTAGTCGTGCATGTCCTCGTTTGAGAGAGCCGTATTTCCGTGATGAACAAAGGGTAAGCTCTGAATTCTGAAGGGACAGGCGTGGCTTCCCGTCTGCTGCTGGCAGGGTTCAAAGACAGATGGTGCAATGTCTCTGGCATCAATCAGAAAATAGTCAACCAGAGCCTCTTCGGTGGTCCAGGCGTGGTCGATGAATTCGAGCCAGTTCTCCATGCCGGGGATAACCTGACAGCCGGCTGACCAGTAATCCACCGGAGCGGTTCCCAAAGGTGCATTTACCGAACCCATATGGATATTGTGGCCATTTCCATGTCTATCGTAATCGTTTGCAGTGTAAAGCGGAAGCCAGCCGTTGCGGTCGCTATCCCAGTAGCCATTGGCATTGCTGTCATCTCTTACCGGATAGAGTCTATTCGTAAGTTGGGTATACATCGGCAGGGCGCTGTAACCGCGATGCGTCCCGTTCTTGTGATTATAATGGCGGTTGGCTCTTAAAGAAGAACTTGAGTTGGTGCCGAAGTTATGCCAGCCTGTGTCGGTGTTCAGCGGGAATTCTCGCAAATGCTTGTTGCCATTTGCATCTACCCACAAAAGTGCCATGGTGTCGTTAAATCTGTCAGGCAGGTTGCCGTGCCACTCGAAAGTACCGGGGTAGGCCCCGCGCAAACCAATCACGGTTTTAAAGCCGGGGGTCTGGTTTACCTGCTGCCAGAGGGTTTCGGAAACGATCCGCACATACAAATCAAAAGCCTCGGCCTCTGTCAAAAGTTCCGGCCCATCGGGCAATTCAAAACATCTGGTATTTGTTTCCCATGCCACAGCACGCTCAAACAGTGGCAGATCGTCGCTATAGGTAGGTAGTTCCAGATCATCCAGGTTTTTGTTACCTCTGCTTTTGGTGTAATAACCTTCTGGTGCGGGTTCCATGTGGGCAATGGTATAAGGTGCTTTAGCAGATCTGTTTTCTGCTGGTACAAAATTGTTTGATGCTGTTCTGCTTTCCGGGCTGTCATAGACGAAATCGGTTTCGTAGCTGAAGTTGCAGCTCAGTAGTGGCTCTTCGGCCTCTTCGGCTTCTGCTTCCTGCGTGTCGTCTTCCATCAGCTCTTCATCGCCGTCAACAGCAGTATCGCTTTCATCGTTCTCATAATCACCATCGGTTGACATATCAACTTCAACGTCTTCAAAGTCGCCGTCGGCAGAGTTGTCCACATCATTGATGTCCACATCACTGATGTCAACATCACTTGTGTCAATTTCGGCAATATCGCCGTCTGTAACAGAATCGGTTTCGACTGTGTCAGTATCAACTGAATCAATCTCGTTTATATCCTTGTCACCGTCAGGAAGATTCTCGTCTTCAGTCAAATCGCCATCAAGCTCGTTTTCAAAAGCACTCTCTACATCCATGTCACCATCAAGGTCATCGTTGTCTTCCGGTGTACAGGCTAAAATGGCAAGAACAAGTGTTAGAATCAGCAAGTTTTTGAAAGTCATGTTGTGAGTTGGTTGCTTCATATCTTAGCCTTTTAAATGTTCAAGCTTGAATTTTCTGGATAACAGACCATCCAGTGTTTTAGTGGGCAAGGTGGATTTTAAAAACGGCATCAGTTTCGAGCCGTGACCATAACGGAAGACCGAAGGTACTTCTTTTTTGCAAATCACCTCGGCCATTTTCTGGCAGAATTCTTCCACCGGGGTGGCATCGGTCTGACCCATTCTGGCGCGCATCTGCATTCCCTCGGAACCCTTTTTATAAAGGCTATCGTCCTGTTGATAGCGTTCTAAAGCCTTGGCTGCACTGGCGCCGAAACTCGATTGTACGCCACCGGGTTGAACTACCACTACCTCTATACCAAAGGGTGCAAGCTCCATCCGCATAGAGTCGGAGATGGAGTGAATGGCAGCCTTGGAACCACAGTAAGAACCCGCATAAGGGGTGGAAGTAATCCCCGAAACACTGCCCACATTGATGATTCGGCCTGCTTTTTGTTTGACCATATGTGGTACAACGGCCTGCGACAAGGCAACCGGGCCAATCACATTGGTTTCAAACTGCATGCGCAGATCGGCAATTGGTAATTCCGCCATGGGGCCCATCAGCCCGAAGCCGGCATTGTTGACCAGCATATCTATTCTGCCGGAGGTATTTATTATCTCTTCAATGGCAGATTTGACAGAAATCATGTCACAGACATCAAGACGCAGGGTGTTCATGCCTTTGTCTTTAAGTTCTTTTAATGTCTCTGGTTTTCTGGCGGTAGCAAAAACCGTATGTCCCATTTCATTTAGAGACAAAGCCAGATGTTTTCCAATACCTGAGGAACAACCAGTAATCAGAATTACCTGATTTTCGGGAATTGACATTTATATTTCTCCTTAAGCTTTCCGGGATCATTATCTTTATAATGTATAACAGGGTCAAGATTACATAATTTGGCACAAAATGCAATTATCAATACTATCACAAGGATAGAGAATCAAAAAGCAACAAAAGGGAAGAATATCGAATGATAGTAGAGTTTGCTGACAAAGTGGTGTTGTTTGAAGAATCAACCCTCAACATCCGTCATACCTGCGAAAGCAGGTATCCAGAATTTGGAATCAATAGCATTGGTTTGTCGGATTTTTTGCATTTTTTTTGTTTGTACATAAAATAAATTCTCAATTATTTCAATGGTTTAGCCGTATGGATTCCCGCTTTCGCGGGAATGACACACGCGGTACTTTGCATGTTTTGTGATGTATTATACAGGATTAACAAATTATTTTCTCTGGATTGCTTAGAAATATAAAAGTATGGAACATCCGGAATAGAGCAGTTTTTAACATCGGCAATATGGCCTGGGTAGTTTTATAGCAGATGAAATCAAACATTGTTGCCATTATTTACCATTTCAAGTATATTGACTATTGTAAAATTTGTAAAAATATCCGGGATTTGTACATTTCAATCACATCAGGATTCAGGATCAGATGAATAATAATAATCATATGCTAGTTGTGCGCAAGCAGTTTTTGAACGATGAAACCATTTCAGAGCATGCTGCTACTCTTTCGTCTAATAAGCTGGTTGATGCATACCACGCCCGGTTAATGCTGAAGGGTGTAGGTTTGGCGGTTTTGGCCAAGGCTAAAGCTGCCGATTTGGAACCTATCGGGGAAGACTTGAGCGATCTTGGTTACCAGTGGTTCATTGTTCCCTCAAAGCGCAGAAAGCTTCCGGTGAGAGAGGTTTCCTCTTTCAAGGTACATAAGGAGCGCATAGTAGTTCTGGATAAGGATGAAGGTGGGGTAACTATTGAAAAAGACAGCAGAATCTTGATGATTGTTGCCGGTACCAGGGGTAAACTAATCAAAAAACTGCTGGCTAAGTCCACTTTGGCTAAAAACGGCGTAAGTTCACTGGATAACACGGAAAAATACAAGTCTATCATGGCTGGAAAGCCTGTTGTCGATATTTATGTGTTACCCCGATCCTTGCAGGGAGATAATCTGGATCGTTTTGTACCACTGCGTTTTTTGCCCGGAAAATTCAACCCGGAGAGCCTTGGCAAACACGCTACAAAAAGTGCAGTTAAAAATATGGATGTAGTGGCAAGGATATTCAAAAGTTTTGCGGGTCAGGTTCATATCGAGATGGATTTCGGCATGTTCCAGATGCCCAACTGTCAACTGGAAGTGGACGAGGACAATCCCCGGGCTTTTAAGCGAACCCTCAATTCAATATCGGTTTATGGATACTATTTGTTGAATCTGTATCAGCAGGACGAGCAACACAAGGCGCATCAGGAATTTGATAGCGATATGATGCCCGCAGCAGGTCTTGTGGCAGGTGAAGTGGCAAGAAGTCTTGAGGTTGGTGGTTACGACCAACACCACAAACACGAAAATCAGGCCGAGCAGGGTGAAGTTTTGCCTGCGCCACCAAAAATTAACCACAATACCAGATTATCCGGCTATTTTTCTCCCGGCAATATCTTTTTAATTCTGCTGCTCATCATACATGTGTTCGGCTTTAGTGCTTTGGCATTTTTCTCGGATGCAGCCAGAGAACTCTTTATATATTGGGGAAAAGACAGAGGGCTGGTATTTTTGATGATAGCAATTGCAATGTTTATCAGTGCCTTTAAATATCTAAAATTAAAACGTTATATGGATGATACCCCAACCTCAAAAGCCAGATCGGTTGCTATGGGCATGGTGGAAATGGCTGGCACCACCAGAAGAGCCTACAACCTTTTTTCACCTGTGACAGGGACTCCTTGTGTTTATTACCGGGTAAAAAAATATTCCAGGGTCGAATCGCGTAACGGTGCACAGCACTGGATGCTGGTTTCGGATCAGGAGAGTTCGAGTGTGCCGTTTATCTTGCAGGATGAAACCGGGACTGTACACGTCAACCCGGAGGGTGCCAGTATTCGGGCAAGCTACAAGCAAACCATCAACAATGGTTTTGCAATGGCCAGACCGGGTGCGGTGCCGGTTGATCCCGATTCACGATATGTCGAGGAACTTATTCCGGAGTTTACCAAGATCTATGTGCTTGGCTTTGCCGAACCGATGAAACCGGCAGTCAAGTCCATTGCCAGACGCGTGGCGGAAAAATTGCGGCTGCTCAAGCAGGATACTGCCAAAATGGAAGAATACGACACCAACAAGGATGGCAGAATTGACGAGCAGGAATATGAAGTTGCCCGCTCCGAGATGGAATATGAAGCCTTGAAAGATGCTTTGAGTGAGAAAAACAACACCCATGAACAGAAGGTGATGATTAAACAGAACAAAAAAGGCAAGTTACCCTTTGTTATTTCCAAGTCTTCCGAAAAGACGCTGACCAGGAGATATCAGTATCTTAGTTTCGGTCTGTTTTTAGCTGCCCTGATTCTTTTGGTATTGGGTATGGTGCGAGCCTTGCAACTGGTTTAATAGCTTTCAACATTTTTGGTGTGCTGCATTTTGCTGTACAAATACAGCTTTTCATGATGTACTGTAGGCATTACGGTCATTGACAGGAGGGGTTATCCCATGATGATTTTTTTAATTATTCTGGCTGTTCTACTGGCAATTGTTTTAGGTCTGATTATTTATGCGATAACTATCTACAATGGACTGGTCGCGCTGAAAAACAACATTGACAAGTCCTGGAGCAACATTGATGTGCTGCTCAAACAGCGTTACGACGAGCTTCCTAAACTGGTCAAGGTTTGCGAAGGTTACATGAAACACGAGCGGGCAACCCTCGAGGCCGTGATAAAAGCGCGTTCGGCTTTAAATAATGCCAGCGGTGAAGAGGGTCAGATGCAGGCCCAGAATATGCTTTCTGGTGCCCTGAAGTCACTATTTGCGGTTTCGGAAAAATATCCTGAGTTAAAAGCCGATGCCTCGTTCAGGCAGTTGCAGGGCAGAATCACCGAGCTTGAAGACAACATTGCCGATCGCCGTGAGTTTTACAATGAATCGGTTAATCTGCATAACATTCGCATCGAGCAGTTCCCGGATGTGCTGATTGCCAAGCCGATGAACTACAGCCCCAGACAGCTCTGGCAGATAGATGTAGCTCACCGCGAAGATGTGGAGATCAACTTCGGCTGAGTGGCTAAGTAAGATAATTCACACGGGATGGATATGCAGATGTCCATCCCGTTTTTTGCATCTAATCAGTCGGTGCGCATTGTCTCTTTGAAATTGGTACCACGGTCATTGCAATTTTGAACCCATGACTCATAGGTGGTTTGTTTGTTGGGAGGGCAGACCAGACATTGGCCATCAATGCAATAAGGTGCCTGCCGTCCGCACCAAATTTCTTCCGCATCACTTTCAAACTCTTCCAAATCGTCATCGCCATCTGCTGAAGGTTCACATGAGTTGTAGGCAAAAGGAGCGTAGCTCCCGCTATCTTTCGGGCAACCATGGGTGCAAGGTTTGAACAGATCGTAGTTGGCGTTACTGCCTCCTTCAATACAGAAACCGTTTTTGCAGGGAGCGGTTGGTTCGCAGACCTCACCGTCTACCCACAAACCGTCCACGCAGAATAAACGCCACCAGAAATCAACCCGGGTGTCGCAAACAGGCTCGTTGTCCCCGCATTGCTCGGAGAAGACACAGCCATTTTGAGCAGCATCGCAGATATATGGAGGCTTGCAGGTGCTAAGGAGATAGCTTGTACCCTCGTGGCAGCGGTAGTATTTGATACCGTCACAAAAATGATCAGTGCAGAATTCCCCGTCATTATCTGTTTCCGTGGAATCAAGCTCTGCCTCAATGATGTCAGCATCATATATGTCAGCCTCCGAGATATCTTCTTCGGTATCGGTTTCAACAAGTTCCAGCTCCATGTCACCATCAGGATTATTATCGGCAGATTCGCCACAGCCCACACAGCAAACAAGCGCAGATAGAACTATTAATGTAACTATTCTCAACGTCAGTCCTCCCGAATATTTTGTGGCGTTTCCTACTAGACTGCTACAGCCTATAATACGGCTATGTGGCTGTCAAGGATAATTGATACAAGCTGAATAAAGAAGCGTCAATCGTGTTTTCCACTCAATTTTAAAAAAGTCTTTCATGCTAAAAGATTAAATTTAACAGAAATTATACTCTCCTAAATAAAAAAACCTGCCTGAAAAATCAGGCAGGTTAAAAGCTGTTTGCTGGTCTTGTTGTTTATTCAAGACCGCGATATTCGCCGGTGCAGTCAATTACGGTGGCTTTTTGTTTACTCAGTGAAAGTACTACCACCTCATCCGAGTCGGTATTTGCCACAATGATGTTGCCTGTTTTGTGGTCAATGACAAAACCCTGCGGGCTGTTTAAACGCTTGTTGTTGAAGACAATCTCGATTGGGCCGGGGCCACCGTAAAGCAGTAACTGTTTATTTTCCTGACCGTGCAGAATCTGGTTGCTGTTATGAGCCTCATCCAGTACGGTTTTGGAAACCATCGAGATAAATCCGCTCTCTGAGGGAACAGTTTTGTATGCCACGGAGTTGCCGATAAAGGGCCATTTGTTGCTTTTACCGTGCTGGCGCAGGGCATACATATTGTCGTCCTTGTCGAAGGCCAGTGCTACAGTGTTTCTGAAGGCATTGCCATCACTGATGCGCTCGGGATTGCTCAGGGTGTCGTCAACAACCTTCTGTCTGTACAAATGCTTGTCGCGCAGGTAGTAGAGCCAGCCACGAGAGTCGATAGCCAAAGCCGAGGGACGTTTAACACTGGCTACTTTGCCACCTTTGGAACCAAGCTCGTCAGAGACGGAACCATCAAGTTCCAGCGGGTAGCGCATAATTTGCCAGGCGTTTTTGCGTGAGACATAGATCCACTTGGCATTTTTATCAATTGCAGAGCCGGAAGTTTTGTCGATACCGCGTGAACTGTTGTCGCCCATGGCAAATCGTTCAGTCGAGCCTGCTTCACCATTTCTGCTGGTGGGGCTTACAGAGCTGCCTAACTGGTTGGTGTTGCTGTTGCGGGCAATCTTCCATATACCGTCGTCGTAGGAGCTACCGGTATCGGTAACATAGAGATAGCCAAGTGATGAAAGCTGAATGCTGCCAGGTCTGTAGTCTTTCCACTGGGAGCCACTTTGCTGGCTGGTAAGGTATACCTGACCTGTTCTGTATCCCTGTGGGCCGATTGACATTACGGTTCCGTATTTGGTGTTGTTAGTACTTGAAACAGAGCTTTCATTATCTTCGGAGCCTGCCACATAGATTGTGCCGTCGTTATCGATTGCCACATCAAAGGGGCGAATAAGACCTTTGTAGCTGACCGGCAGGATCTCGCCATCCGGGTCACAAACTTCACCATAACCATCAAGGTCAGGATCGGCTTGGTCGGCATTGGCGGTAAGCGGGCAATTGTCGAGGTCATCTTCCACGCCGTCGCCATCATCGTCAGTATCGACGCAGTCGGCCAATTCATCATTATCGGTATTATCAAAGCCTTCATCAATCAGCTTGTCGTAGTCGTTGTCAACACCGTCACAGACTTCATCAGGTGTTTCGGCTTCACTGTTCCAGTCCATGGCGCAGCGGAATCCTGTGGTGTCGGAGATGTATAACTCAGGATGGCGTTCGCGATAGAAGACTCTCAGACGACTCTTATCAGAGAAGAAAGAACCACCGCGTGCAACGTGGTCGCTACATCCGGCAATGCAGGAGCCGATACCCTGACAGGTTTTAATACAATCGTCCATAGTCGCGATATGGGGGTCTACAATCGGATTGGCTTCGGATGTGTTATCCGGGAACTTATGATAAAAATCTGCAACCCATTCTTCAACGTTACCGGACATGTTTACGAGACAGCCATATTCGTAGCAGACACGACCATCTTTATAGTCACCTTCTCCATCAAAGCTGTCGACTTCCAGAGTACCTTCCAGCATCAGGTCGGAACCGTTGGCGTATTCTTCGTCATAGTTGTCGCCCCAGGGATAACGCTCGGCATCTTCACCCTTGGCTGCAAATTCCCATTCAGCTTCGGTGGGCAATCTCATGCCGTTGGCGCGACAATATTCATCTGCATCGTACCAGTCCACATTGGCTACCGGATGGTTGGATTTGTCGTACTCGGAGTAAGTTCCATTTCTGGTAGGATCATTGGCGCAGCCTTTCTGGCACTTGTTATCACGGTTACAGAAGAAGTCGATTTCCTCGCAATCCAGATCCGTGTTGCAGTCAGTGTCGGAAAGTTCGTATTTCACTCTGCACTTTTTATAATCGGCATTGCTGACTTCGCGCATCATGATGGCATAGGAGAACACCTCAACCCAGTGCTGCTGTTCATCGGTAAATCTGTCATTATGACCTTCCGGGCTACCCATGAGGTAGATAGTACGTGGAACCGGTATCAGACCCGGAGGTGGCTGGTTAAAATTAACATCGGGATCAAGGATGGTGATTTTGTAATGTGCAGTTTCGCTGAACAGCCCGGCATTATTCTGAGCCTTGATATGGAACCAGTAGGTGGATGGTTCAAGCTCTTGATACTGTTTTTCAAGGTCTGTGCCGTTCAAAGTATCGTCGGGTTCAGAGGATGAGTAGTTGTCTATTACATAAGAGTAGCCTTTGATGCCTGACAGATCGCTGGCGGTCCACTCGAATTTTGGTTCGGTGTTGGGGTATGACATATCTTCACTCGGATGTGTCGGCGAAGTTACAATCGGGGCATCCGGTGCGGAATTGTCGATCATCACCTGATAATGTGTAACAGGGCCCCAGTTGCCGGAGTCATCCACACTACGAACATGGAAGAACCATACGCCATCCGGTACATTGCTGTAAATGGCAGAGCCTTCAAGGGTATCGTCATGCAAGGTGGGATCCGGGCAAAGTGGAAGTTCTTCTTCATCTGCGCCTTCGGTCTGGTTTTCACCGGGCTGGATGGTGAAGCTGGTGATTGCGTTAATGGTTACACCATCGGAAATCATTTCACCAACCGGATCACTTCCTTCTATGAGCTGGAAGTTAAACATTACTGCTGCCGGTTCGTCCTGTTCTGTCAGTGCTGCTAAAAATCTGGAACCGATGTTGTTGGTCACCACCGGGTTTGAAAGCCTTAACCAGAATTGCCCGCGACTGTTGGTGGTGTAGACGTATTCATTAGATGATTCAAGGTCTCCGGTTACCACTGTTTCATAGGAACAATCCGGTTTTAAAAGTTCGATGGAAATTCCGGAGACTCTGGTTGCGGAGGCAAAACCGAAGCGGTTGGTTGCCAGATCGTCTTTGCTTAAGGAAAGCCCGGCTATGGAAACGCGGGATTTTGGTTTGTTACAAGTGAAGTCGCTGCCGGTGTAATGTTTGATTTCATCCATCAGATAGCTGATGCCGGTGAAATACTGATCGCCGACAAAGGTTAACTGTTCAGAGAATCCATCGCCGTCATCGTCGGAGATGATCAGGTTACCGACACCGCTGATGGTGGGGTTTTCTTCAAGTTCCATGTCGCAGGCGCAGCTTGCTGCCTCTGCTGAATAGTCAAAGTCCAGACCTTCAATGTCATCGAGTTCAATGGAAGGATCAAGGGTTTCGACCACTACACCATCGGTGGGGCGAATCTTGGCGATTGCCGGATAGTCGTTGGAGGTATTGTCGATACCGGCATAGAGGAAGCCATCCGGGTGCCAGCCTAAAGATTCAACCTGAGTGTTAAATGGCAGCACAGCAACTTCGTCTATGGTTTCTTCATCAATAACGATGCGTAACAGTTTTGCTAAAGCCCCAACATTTTGAACCGCATATAAAACGCCTGAGGGGCCAAAGGCTGCACCTTCAATGTTTTCAGCAACATCCATGATCTCGGTTAACTCGGCGTTGTCGGTGTTGACCCGATACAGTTTTTCAGTATCCGAAGAAATTCCATAAAGCATGTTGTCGGGAGCTACAGCCAGACAGTCCATTTCAGATATGGTTCTGTGGTTATGTCTTAAAACACCAATCTCTTCGGTGGGCACAATACCGCCTGCTGCCTGATCTTTTAAGATGCGATAAAGACGGTTTTTAATGGTGGAGTGACCAGAGTTGTTGATACCGTAAAATACACCGTCCAGAATTGCCATGGCTTCAAAATCAGTCAAAGTGCGATTGTTTTTGCCTTTAAGAGTTCCCAGCTCCTGAGCATAGGATTCATCGGCATACATATCGACATAGTACATTTTTCCAGTGCCATCATTTGCGCCATATGCGCGATAATTGTAGACACCTTCACCATGACCGGAACAGAAGCAGGGTTTTTCCATCTCGGCACCGGCGGCGGGGTTTCTGGGCATCAGGAAAACATCTTTAGGAATGATTTCTTCGCGACCGCCGGGTGGTGTCCACCAGACTTGCAAAGCGATAAGAACGCGCGGGCCCTGGAAATATTCCACCACAAAATCATGCTCGCCTTTTTCCAGATACACACTGCCGTATTTGGTTTGCGGGGCGTGAACACCGTCATTGTTGACAACCAATCTGTTATCAACGAAGAGCTTGGAACCATCATCGGAGTTAACCTTGAACTGATAGGTGCCGGAAGTCTGAATATCCAATGAAGCGGTGAAACGAATGGCAAACCACTCGACCAGATTGCTTTCAACACCTGGGAAACCTTCTTCAAAACGGTGAGTCGGAATGTCAAGCTGGCAGGCGGTGATAGTGTTCTGAGGTTCACCAAGAGTGCTGAAATCGGGCAGTACGCATCTGTAGGAATGGTTGTCACAGGTGGGGTAAACCTTGCCCAAAAGACCCTTGCCAGGCTCAAATTGTCCGTCGGGACAGAAGGCAGTGTCAGCCACCACGGAAACCTGATTGGCGCAGGTTACGGTGCCCTTCGGAGTGGTTACTTCAATGGCTTTTTTGCCCAAACCGGATGGCACCCGTGCCATGATCTGAGCTGGGGTAACCTTTAACACTTCTACTGTTTCGCCACCGATGGTGACATTAAGCTGGGTGTCGTAACTACCGAAATTTGTTCCATAAATGTTAACAATGGAGTTTTCCAGCACCACGCTTGGTTCGATGATGGTGCAGGTTGGTTGGGCCAGATATTCCACTGGTTGACAGGGTTCCGGTTCGGTATCTTCCAGGGTGCGGTCGGCAATTTCGTCAGGCGTTGTGTCGGAAACCTGATCGAAGGTATAGGAAAAGCCGTCCATGCCAACATCGTCGGTGCCTGTGAAATGAAATTCGGCGGTATTTTCTGCAAACCATTGATTATTCTCAGGATGCGATGGCGAAGTAACCACCGGTTTTGCCGGGCTTGTGGTATCTAATTCTTCGGTGCGGAAGGAGCGGACATGGATTACCGGGCGCATGATATATCCTTCACCAGGAGCATAGTGAATGGATGAGCTGGCGTCCCAGTCGATCAACATGGTGGAAATTTCAGAGTCAGAGACGGTAAAATGGAACTTGATTTTTACGCCGCTGGTTGCCCCTGATGGCACATACAGATCGTGAGTGGAGCCTTCCACAACCACGGAAGCATCAGTTACCAGCATTCTCATTTCAGTGAAAGAGCCTGCCGGCAGGGTGGCGATACCCAGAGTTCTGGAGACGCTGTTTTGCAGACGAAGCAGGTCTAAGGTCTGGGTATCATTGGAGATTGAGATCCAGCCATGCTCTTCGGAATTGATCGTTACCGAGCTTACGGTGAGCCAGACATTATCAATATTATCAGCCGGAGCATCTGTCAGCATCAGTCGCAGCTTGGGCGAAAGATCGTTCAACTCCGGATCGTTGAAAACACTGCGATCCAGCATTGGATTTTCACTCTCGTCAAGGTCGTAGCCACTGGTACAGGCGACCGCTATAAAGCTCAGGAAGAGTATAATCAGTGCTGTCTTTACTCGCTCAATGTTTTGTCTATGTTGCATTGCTCCTGCTCCTTTCAAGTTTGCCATGTCCGACGGCAAAACTTCTAAAACACACGCCTTATATATAGAGCAATTTTAATACCAAAAATTCAATTGTAATTAAAATTTATATTATTCTATAAATTCAAATACTTAGGAAAACTTTTAAAATTATCTCTTACGGGAAAATGTAAATATATTAATCACAGTCGGGTTGTCATGTAAATAATATTTACACTATATTTGCTGGTTATTGACTGCGTTCTACAGGCCCTGGTCCAGATCTGCGGGCTTTGATAGATTGTACTGCTTGATCTTTTTATACAATGTAACACGAGAAATTCCCAGTGTTTCCGATGCCTTTTTTATGTTCCAGGAAGTCAGACGCAAAACTCGCCTGATGTGCTGCTTTTCCACATCCTGCAAATTGAGGCTTTGCATCTCCATCATGGTGTTTTTGCTCTTGTCAATCTTGATGATCTGCTTTACATCATCAATGGCAATCTCTTCTTTGCGAGCCAGAAAAGCCAGTCTGGTGATGGCATTTTCAAGTTCCCTGACATTACCCGGCCAGGAATAGTTAATCAGAGATAACAGTGCGTCTTCACTAAGTTTTTTGGCAAATGGATCTCCGAAATTTTCCTGGCAATGACGTTGCAGGAAATCGTTGGCCAAAATCGGAATATCATCCGGACGCTCTCTTAATGAGGGGATATGGATCGGGAAAACATTGATTCTGTAATAAAGATCCTCGCGGAATTCTCCGGCCTGAATCATCTCGTCCAGTGGCCTGTTGGTGGCCGCAATCAGGCGCACATCCACCTTGATGTTATTCGATCCACCCAGGCGTTCGAAGTTTTTAGACTGCAAAACCCGTAGTAATTTCACCTGGTTGGTAATGGTAAGCTCCGCCAGTTCGTCCAGAAAGAGGCTGCCGGTGTGTGCCTTCTCAAAGCGACCCTTTTTACGTGCATGAGCCCCGGTAAAGGCTCCCTTTTCATGGCCAAACATCTCGGACTCGAATAATGTCTCGGGAATGGTGGCGCAGTTTACCGCCGAAAAAGGATTTTTGGCCCTCGGTGACAACTCGTGGATGGCAGAGGCAACCAGCTCTTTTCCGGTGCCAGTCTCACCTATTATCATTACAGTAGCATCAGAGCGGGCAATGGTGCGGATCATCTCGAAGACCAGTTTCATTTTCTGGTCCACGCCTATCATGCCGGAGAAATATTTCTCGCGTACATTGGCATACTTGCTTACCATCGCTATGTTATCATTGATGATTTCGCTTACTGAATCCAGCAGGCCATTGCCTCCGGCGTTGGTCAGACGGTATCCTCGGCCACCGGGTATTGGAACTTCTTCCACAATTTCTTCAGATATCATTGGCGAAAGACAGGCCACAATGTCACGAATCAGGATGCCTGCTTTTTGTGAAAGTGATGCAGCATCGAAGACCCTGGCAGGTTCTTTGGCGAAAGTATTTAGCAAATGCAATCGTAAAGGCGAACACATTTGATGATATAAAGGGCTGGATTTACTAAGTTTTACCTTCCACTCGGTTAAGTCCAAAAAGCACCTCATTTCGGTATGTCATGTATTGAGTGTAAAAATTATTAACACCACTATTATTTACTGTCAATATAGAATAACGGTCACTTTTCAAAAAGTATGAGAATTTTAGTTAAATAACAGCAAAGAATTCTGAAATTCTCTCTGACAGTATTTTGACACCTTATTAATAGGAATAATTTGGAGAAGAATTTAGGCTGACAAACCATTTCGTCCAAGTTTAAAATTTGATTCAAAGTTCCGGCTAAAAGTCGAAGTTTTGCTAAATGAAGAATTTTTTGCCCGGATTTTTGATTGTAAGTAATTGTATTTACTTCAATATATTTCCGCCTGGGGCTTTGGGGCGGTATTCGGGCGTAATAAATTTCTATATCTTCTGATAAGGCCAGATTGGCCATTAGATGGGATAAAATGTCGCTTTGCAAGTTGTTGTAATTGCTGTGCTTTTATTTTGAGCTAAATGTCCCGGAGACAATATTTGTTTGTATTATCATTCTCTTAGACGATTTGACCGGATCGTTAAAGACGGAAAATGTAGCCTGATGTAGCCTCATGTTACCTGATGTATGCTGCTGATGCCTCATGTATTCTAATGTGCGCTCGTTATATCCTATGTAGCTCTAAAGTATCTTGCTGTTATCTCATGTAAGCATAAATATCTTGATGTATGCCGATGTAGCTTGCAAAGGGTGGGATAGCTGAGGTCTACTGGTTGATTTTTTCCTTTATGATGGTTTTTAAAAATTCAGCTAATGTTAAAAATAAAATAGCCGAAAAAAGCAGCATATGTTATTTTATGACTTCATGTTGTACAACAAAAGGGTTTCAGAAAAAATCTGGATCTGACCTAAAGATGGTTTGGTTTAGTGTTCTGACACAACAACTTCAGGCGGTAACAATTTAAAGGAGAATCTTGATGAAAAAATTAATTTTACTGACTACTTTACTGGTGCTCACTTTTGCCTTTGGCTGTGATGCCGATGATTTGACCGGTGGCGGAAAAACCAAACTGGCCTTATGTCTCTCGCTGGTTGATTCCTATTGCAGCCATGCTGATTCTCTTGAATGTGATATAGAAGATTGCAGAAGTGAAGGAAACACGGAATGCAATGACACCTTTACCGGAGACTGTAAAGCCAGTGCCGCAGAAATTTTCATGTTTGAGGATGAAATGCCTTCAGGATGGATTGAAAGTAAAACAAGCTGTGCCGGTTTGGCAAGCATCTACGACTCTTTGGAAACTGAAGTATTGTCACTGGCCTCAAGCCCTTGCAGTGGCCTGACAGACGATACCGATGGCGACACCGATGGTGACACCAATAACAACGATGGCAAAACCAACGGTGCATACTGCTCTGAAATTCTGGGTGTACTTTGCGATAAGATTATCGAACTGAACTGCGCCGAGTTGGACAAAGCACAGTGTATGACAAATCTCTTTAATAGTGGCGCGATGACGATGACAACAACATATACTTGCAGCAGTTCGACTGACAGCAATACCCCCGACGATACACTTAAATCCGCTTTTGATACCGCACTCAGTGAAGCACAGGGCGTTTCCAACTGCGCCGAAATGGGGTTTTAAGCTAAAACTTTATCCTAGTTGATAACTATTACGGGCAAGGCGAATGTCTTGCCTGTTTTTTCATTAATAATCACAAAAGGATTTTCTAATGAGGACAGCTATAGTAATTACAACATTGTTGCTAATGATTTTTACTTTCGCCTGTGATGGGGATGATGCTGGTAGTGGTGGTGGTAAGACCAAACTGTCTTTGTGTCTTTCTTTGATAGACTCATATTGCAGCCATGCAGATTCGCTTGCCTGTGGCTGGTCGGATTGCAGCAGTGAAGGAATTGCTGATTGTAACGCTAAATTTGATGGCAGTTGCAAGGCCAGTTCTGGGGAGATTGACAGGCTTGGTGATGAGATACCGAATACCTGGATCAAAGTGATACAAAGCTGTTCCATATTGGAAGATTTATATGGAGAGTTTAAAATTGAATTTCACAGTCTGGAATCTTCTCCCTGCAGTGGCTTGACAGACGATACCGATGGCGACACCGATGGTGACACCAATAACAACGATGGCAAAACCAACGGTGCATACTGCTCTGAAATTCTGGGTGTACTTTGTGATAAGATTATCGAACTGAACTGCGCCGAGTTGGACAAAGCACAGTGTATGACAAATCTCTTTAATAGTGGCGTGATGACGATTACAACAACATATACCTGCAGTAGTGCGACTGACAGTAACACCCCTGACGATACACTTAAATCCGCTTTTGATACCGCACTCAGTGAAGCACAGGGCGTTTCCAACTGCGCCGAAATGGGGTTTGAGAATTAAGATATATACAAATAAAATAACAGAAAGAGCCGGGCAGCTATGTGTCCGGCTCCGTGTTGGTTCGGTCTCATGACCTGAACCAACATGAGACCTACAAAAAAACTTAACCGGGATTTCCGCTATTCTTCATCCTGAGGTGCAACCCAGCCTTTGGGTTTGGAGGGCTTTTGGGTGGACGAGCCGGAGGGTGTTTTTTGCATGTTCTTTTCCTGCACCTTTTTGAAGTACTCGGCCAGATCCACACCCATCACAACGCCTGTGCCAAAGGTGACATACAGCAGGTCGCAAAGTGCGTCGATCATTTCCACTTCATCGTTATTGGAGGCTGCTTCGACAAACTCCGAGGCTTCTTCCAATATCAAACGGGTACGGAACAAAAGCTGCTTGGCGTCCGGTTCGGTATTGACCGGGTGTCCCATGCGTTGGTGAAAGGCTTTGACCATTTCCTGAAAATCGCAAGTACTGAATTCGCTCGTTTTTACTGTAGACATAATTGCTCCTGATACAAAAAATTACCTCTCCGTATATGGAGAGGTAATGTGTCGCGTGAGTTTCTGCTAAAATTTATTCGGCACAGTTGAAAGAGCCCAGCAGGTTGAAATAGATTCCTGCATCGTCAAGGTCGTAGAGTGTGCATTCCACGGTTCCACGAGTCTCGGATATTAATTTTACTTTGCAGGGGTTTAAGGCCAGATAATTTTTGGTCAGGTCGGTAACCAGATTCAACGTTACACTCAACTGGTCTGTGGGTAAGGAGTATTCGGCTACGCCCGCGTAGTTTTCGATTTTGACGGCAATTTTGCTCCAGCTTTCAAGGCTCTGGTAAAATTCTGCGCTGTAGTTGGTTCCATCAACCTTGCAACCACTGCTGGGGATTTCGCTACGGTATAGATAGTCGTAGTTGCCCTGCAAGTCGCCAGAGTCGATGGCAAAACAAAAATGACCGGCTTCGGCGGTGCATTGCTCGAAGACAAATTCCTCATCACCGTCAATGGCTTCATCGCCGTCCAGATTTTCATCGCCATCGGCCACTTCGGTATCGCCGTCAATTGTTGTGTCGCCATCAATGTCGCCGTCGGTGTTGTCATCGTCTCCACCACAGGAAACTACCAAAGCGCTAACCAGAATTAAACACAAAATAAAGATCCATGATTTCTTTAACATGTTATCACCTCGTAGATATTCAAGATTGGAAAGTTAACTTTACATTTTCAACGCAACTGTTTTACCTGTCAGACAGTCTTATGTCAAGTTTGCTGACATTCAATTCACTTATGGCAAAAAGCAGTTGCAATCTGTAAAAAATGCAAGTATAAACTGAATGGCTGCAACTTAGCGGAATATGTATTTATTCATAAACATAGAAAGGGGTTACCAATGACAGAAGTGTATGTTGATGAAAATGATTTCAACAACGGTGAAAAACGTGAAGATATAAGCCAGGCTGATATTAACAAGTTTCTTATGGGTGTTTATAACTGGATGGCACTTGGTTTGGCCTTGACAGGTTTTACCGCCTGGCTGGTCTCCACTCAGCCCAAACTTCTTGGAATAATTGATGATTATCCCTTTATACTGGCCGTGTTGACCACCATGGAAATGGCGATGGTTTTTTACTTCTGGAGAATCTTCGATAATATCAATGCCACGATTGCTACCATTGTTTTTATTGTATTTTCCATCGGTAATGGCGTTTTGCTTTCGTCTGCTTTAATGGTTTATGCCTCGGAGACCATAGCTTCTGTATTTTTCATTACTGCCGGGATGTTTATTGTCAGCAGTCTTGTCGGATATTTCACCAAAAGAGAGATCGCCTGCTTCAGTACTTACATGATGATGGGACTTTTGGGACTTGTCCTTTCTGCTCTGATAACCTTTATCATGAAGTATTCCATTGTTAACTTTATCATGTCTTTTGGTGGTGTTGCTATGTTTACCGGTATGGCCGCCTATCATACCCAGAAAGTTAAACGTGTTGCTCAAACCGTTAAAAAGGGCACAGAGGAAGGCGAGAAAGCAACCATTATTTCCGCCCTTGCTCTCTACTTCAGCTTTATCACCATGTTTATGGCAGTTCTGAGACTTTACGAAAAACGTGACGAACTGATGGAGATGATTGAGAAATTCAAGTCATAAAAAGCAGTTAGAAGATAAATTTTTCTTAAACGAGGCAGTTTTCAAAGCTTGCCTCGTTTTTTTTATCTTTGGGTAATCTTTCAGGCTAAGTGGGTAGAAAGAGGAGTTTTATTTAGTTTGACATTGGTTGTGATTTTTAATTACGCAATGTTTTCTGGAAAAAAGGATAATTAGTCTCGCTCATGGCGAGTGATCGACTTCTAGTCGATTGTATCGAGCCATAAACCCTTCGATACAATTTTTAAGCGATAATCACTTAAAAATTCACTCAGGGCGAGCGGAAGAATACAGAAAAATATGTTTCCGCTAAAATAATTATACTGTTTCGTTAAGTGCCTTTGCAATAAAAACAGTTGCAAATGACAAGCAGTACAAGTATATATCGGGTAGTATCTTTCGGATTAAAACAATAACAATCCCTAAACGGAAAGGGGACAATATGCCTTACAATGATAGCTACAACAATGGTTCCTATAATAATGGCATGACGGTTGGTGCTGCCAGCCAGGCCAATATCAACAAGTTTATCCTCGGTGTCTATAACTGGATGGCAATCGGCCTGGCTCTTACCGGACTGATCGCCTGGTTCGTAGCATCCCAGCCACAGATCATAGAGGCACTTGTTACCAATAAAATTTTGTTCTATGGCCTTATTTTTGGTGAGCTTGGCATGGTCATGCTCTTTGTGGGTATGATCAACCGGGTCAGTGTCAATACTGCGATCATGATGTTTCTGGCCTATGCGGCCTTAAACGGGGTCACAATGTCGTTGATTTTCCTGATCTACACCATGGAGTCAATTGCCACAACCTTCTTTATTACAGGCGGAACATTTGCTGCTACCAGCGCATTTGGTTACTTTACCAAACGTGACCTTACCAGCATGGGTGGCTTCTTCTTTATGGCACTGATTGGTTTTATCATTGCTTCTATCGTGAACCTGTTCATGCAGTCAACGGTTTTGTACTGGGTCTTGACCTATGCCGGTGTGCTGATATTTGTTGGCCTGACAGCCTACGATACACAGAAGATCAAAAACTTTGGTGCGCAGGTAGAAGAGGGAACAGACGAGAGTGCCAAAGGTTCGATAATGGGAGCCTTGCATCTGTATCTGGACTTTATCAATCTTTTCCTCCTGCTATTGAGGATATTCGGAAATCGCAGATAAATAGTAAATTTGAGTTGAAAGCAAACGAGGCAGGCTATAGTAGCCCGCCTCGTTTTTTTTATGCGTCAGATGTACGCCAGCGTATCAGATGAAACAGGAGTTTCAAATGGCTGTTGCCGTACTTTTAAATGCTATTCGATGAACAGTCCCTTGTCGGAAATCTCATGGTTTTCGATGCATTCCTGAATTATCTGTCGTGCAGTGGCAACATAGTTCATTGGCACTACCAGTCTGGTTTCGCTGGTAACCCCGGCTGAAAGCGGGAAAGATGAACATTCGATCAATCTCAGATTGCAATCAATATTGCGTTCTTTGAGGATGATTTTCAAATGCTCAGCTTCAAGGATTGTATTGCAGGCATAAAGCTCTGTAAAATCAATAATCTCATCCATAGACAAGGCTCCAATCAGCGGAACATTGCAATCGGCACATTCAACTATTCCGGCTTTAAACTCACTTTTGCATTTGGGGCAGAACGCCATGTCTGTCTCCTTTGAAAAAAGTTAAAGCAATTTAGTCCGTGTTTAATGATAAACACCCTAAGTGCTTGATGTCAATGATAAATAATGAATACCGACTCAATTTTTGTCGGATATATGTTGATCGGATTGTTCAATTATCTTGTAAACGGGCAAGGTGTATGATAGTACAATGCTTTTTGGATGAAAAATTAAGGTGTAACCTTATAATAATACGATGAACTATTTATTTCAGTCAGGAGGATCATATGTCAGGTCACAATAAATGGAGCACTATCAAGCATAAAAAAGCCGCAACTGATGCAAAGCGTGGAAAAGTTTTTACAAAACTTATCAAAGAAATCACCATTGCAGCTCGTCAGGGTGGAAGTGACCCGACAGCGAATCCTCGTCTTCGTACTGCTATTGCAACTGCCAAATCTTCTTCAATGCCTGCCAATAACATCGATCGCGCCGTGAAAAAAGGTGCTGGCGAGCTGGATGGCGGTCAGATGGAAGAAGGAACCTACGAAGGTTACGGCCCCAGTGGTGTTGCCGTATTGATGGAAGTTGTCACCGATAACCGTAATCGTACCACTGCCGATGTCAGACATTGCCTGAGCAAAAATAACGGAAACCTTGGTGAAAACGGTTGCGTATCCTGGATGTTTGATCGTCGTGGAATCATTCTTTTGAAAGACGAAAATCTGGATGAAGATACCGTTATGGAAGCCGGTCTGGAAGCCGATGGCTTTGAAGATCTTGAAATAGAAGATGGTCGCACAACTGTTTATACCGATCCCTCCAAACTTTATGTAGTTCTCGAGGTACTTGAAAAAGCCGGCTATGAAAACGAAGAAGCCAAAATCGGTTACATTCCTCAGAACATGGTTAAGCTCGAAGGCAAAAAAGTTCAGCAGATGATGCGTTTGATTGACATGCTCGAAGAAAACGAAGATGTCACCGAAGTTTACACCAACGCAGATTTCGATCCTGCTGATCTGGAAGATTAATCAGGGATTACAGTGAGGATAATCGGCGTAGATCCGGGTTCCCGGTTTTTAGGTTACGGAATTGTTGAAAAACAGGGTTCGAGCCTGATACATATCGACAACGGTGTGATTATCCCCAGGGCAGGGGAGACTTTGCCTAAACGCCTTTACGAAATAGAAAAAAATCTTGACGAAATCATCTATCTGCACAGGCCCGATGCGGCCTCTGTAGAAGATGTATTTATGCATAAAAACTGGCGCAGTGCTTTAACGCTTGGTCAGGCTCGCGGTGCAGCTCTGGTTGCTCTTGCCAGAGGTAATCTCGAGGTAAACTCCTATGCCCCGACTGCCATCAAAAAAGCTGTGGTAGGAAATGGCAGGGCTGCCAAAGAGCAGGTTCAGCATATGGTCAGGATAATTTTAGGCTTACCGGAAGTTCCCGAAGAAAATGCTGCCGATGCTTTGGCCATGGCTATTTGCCATTTACAAAGCGGCCCGTCAAACTGGGAGGATCTCATCAAATGATAGCCGGACTAAAAGGTATTATTCACGAGAAACAGGTGGATCATCTGGTGATAGATGTATCCGGTGTGCGTTATGAATGTCTGGCGGCACTCTCCACCCTTGGAGCAGTTGGTGAAGTCGGTGAAGATGTTGAGCTGGTTATTCACACCCACGTCAGAGAAGATGCCTTCCAGCTTTACGGCTTTTTGAATTCAAAAGAAAAGAAACTTTTTTTGTCGCTGGTTTCGGTGTCCGGTATCGGCCCCAAGCTTGGCTTGAATATCTTATCCGGCTTACCTGCCGAAGAGCTTGGTCGCGCAGTGGTGGATGGAAATGTTGCAAGGCTGGTGAAGATTCCCGGTGTTGGCAAAAAAACCGCAGAGCGCATAGTTCTGGAACTTAAGGAAAAACTTTCCAAACTATTGGCACTTGACCCGGAAGCCATTAAAGCAGAAGAAAACTTTGATACAGAGGATGAGCTTTCCTCGGCCCTGACCAACCTTGGTTACAAGCCGAAACAGGTAAGTCTGGTAATAAAGAAACTATCCGCACGTTTTGACAAAAACACTAGTCTTGAGAAATTAATCAGGGCGGCACTGGTTGAGATGCAGTCATGAGCAATCATAAAGAAGATGATCTTTCGCCGGAAGTTTTACAGGGCGAAAAAAATATCGAGGCCAATATCAGACCGCAGAGTTTTGATGAGTATATTGGTCAGAAAAAAACTATCGACAATCTGAGAGTTTTTATTCAGGCTGCCAAAAAACGTGGCGAAGTACTGGATCATGCACTGTTCTGGGCTCCCCCCGGTCTTGGTAAAACCACATTGGCCTATATCATTGGTAATGAACTGGGAGTCAAGGTTCACAGTACCAGTGGCCCGGCGATAGATCGCAAAGGCGACCTTGCAGGTATTCTCAGCAATCTTGGTCGTGGTGATGTGCTGTTTATCGACGAGATACACCGGCTTAATCCGGTGGTGGAGGAAAACCTGTATCCTTCCATGGAGGATTTCACTTTCGATATTGTAATAGGCGAGGGGCCTGGTGCCAGAAATGTAAAGCTGCCACTTGAACCCTTTACCCTGATTGGCGCAACCACCAGAGCTGGAATGCTGACTTCGCCTCTGCGTGATCGTTTTGGAATTATTGGCCAGCTTGAATATTATGCCCCCGACGATCTCGTGAAAATCGTCAAGCGATCATCCGCGATTCTGGATATATCTATCGAGGAAGACGCCGCCTGGGAGATTGCAAGTCGCTCCCGCGGGACACCTCGTATAACCAACAGATTGTTGCGTAGGGTGAGAGATTTTGCCGATGTCGCGGAATCCGACACCATAACCCTGGCGATTGCCAAACATGGTCTGGACAAGCTGGATATCGACAACGAAGGACTGGATCAAATCGATCAGCGCATTTTGCAGAGCATTGCCGATATGTTTGGTGGTGGCCCGGTGGGGCTGAATACGCTTTGTGCCGCCTTATCCATGGAAAAAGACACATTGGAAGATGTTTGCGAACCTTATCTGATACAAAAGGGATTTTTGCAGCGAACACCCAAAGGGCGCATTGTTACCGAAAAAACCTATCGTCATCTGGGAATGAAACTCCCGGCTGCTCAGAATGATCTGTTTACACCTCTAAAGTCTGAAAAAAATAATGATTAAAAAAAATACTCTTCAGGAGTCTGCTGTTTTCGAAGGAATCGGAGTTCATACTGGCAAAAAGTCAAGGGCCACTGTGCATCCCGAACATACAGATGGTATCACCTTTTTAAAAAACGGTGTCAGGATTCCTGCCTTGTTCGATTGTCTGGAAAGCGCAAAGTTTGGCCTGAATCTTAAAAATGATGGCGAAACTGTTCGTACTGTGGAACATTTTCTGGCCTGTCTGACTGCGCTGGATATCTGGGATGCCACCATTGAACTGGAAGGTGACGAACTGCCTATCCTGGATGGTTCCGCTGCTCCGATTTTGAATGAGATCGAGAGCGTGGGGATTGTTCCGACTGGCGAGGAAGTCGAGCCTTTGCTGATTGACGAGGAATACTTTGTGGAGGATCAGGGCAGAAATGTCCAGCTTGATTACTATGGCAAATTCTTTCTGGATGTGACCATTGACTATCTTCATCCCTCAATCGGCGTGCAGAAATGGTCGGGTTTGATGAATGCGGAAGTTTTTAAAAACGAGATTGCCTATGCCAGAACCTTCGGTTTTCTAAAAGACGAGAAACTGTTGAAGGCCAAGAATTTCGCTCTTGGTGCCAGCCTTGAGAATTCGGTTATATTTGCCGATGATGACATTGTAAACGAGCGGGGACTGCGTCTGGAATCAGAGCCTGTTCGTCACAAGGTGCTGGATCTGTTAGGAGATCTGGCTTTGTTTGGTAGACCTGTTTTGGGCCGCATCACCAGTTTTAAAGGCGGACACGAGCTGAATATGAAACTTATGTCGCGCCTTTGGCACGGGCAGTAAGAGCGTTTTTACAGCTATTCTTGAAAACCGTGTCCACAAACTGTTTTATGCTGAGCAATATTTACCATACGCCTGCCGATTAACTGATATTGTTGTAAAAATTACCAACGAGTGCATAAAATATTTCTTATTGATTTCTTGAGAATCTGTGTTATTTTCTTTCCGCATCTTTGTGATACAAAAAAGATTAATTCACCAAATTCTTCTGGAGGGAAGATGAGACGTATTTTATTTCTTGTTGGCGTTTTATTCAGTCTATCTCTTTCTCATCTGTATGCAGACGACACTCTGGATATTCAGGCGGAATTATCAAAGCCTGGTGTTAAGCTGGTTGCAGTCGATTTTTTTTCCATTAACTGTCCTCCCTGCATGAAAGCCATGCCCAAATGGGCCGAAATTCTCAAAAAATATCGTAGTAAAGGTTTGCGCTTTATCACAGTGAGTGCGGAAAAATCAAACATTTGCACTAATCCCGGCTGGTCACCTGATCGTGAACTGTGTGACCCTGAGGGTACTTTGCAGCAGCGTTTTGCTGTTAATGGCTGGCCTACATATTTACTGTATTCCTGGGATGGTAATGTCAATATTGTAACCCATGATGTCAAAGCCATGGAAAGTGAAATCGAAGGCTATTTTAAAGACCGTGAATTTCGTCTGCAAATCGACGATGTCAAGGTTTTCGGTGCCGGTATTAAAAGCAACCCCGTTTGGGTGCAGAAACTTGTGGAAGCGGAAGTAAACAGCCAATCCAAGTTTCATCTTGTTTCTACATCGAATACGCCACTTCCGGTAAAAGAGGCTGACTTTTGTGACGAGGTGATGGGGGTCAACTCAATTTTACGCATTATGCTGGAAGGCGATATTGATGGGAATCGCAGTGTTACGATGTCTATAGAAAAAGACGGTTGTAAAAAAGCCAGCGTGCAAAGCAGCTACCTTGCAGGGAAAAACGAACGCGAGAATCTGACAAGTGCAGTTAAAAAGGCGGTTTTCATGCTGCTTAGTCAGGTGGTAAAGCCAATGAAACCTAAACAAATAGGCAAGAAACTTGAGTATTATTACAGAGAAACAGATGATCAGGAAGACTGGTTTGTTAAAGATGAAGAAGTTGTGGTTGTCAGCTTCAAACCTGATCCATCAGAAGCCATTGTCTTGCTCGATGGTCAGATTATCTGCCAGACAACTCCCTGTTCAGATTCTGTCTCCAAAGGTCTTCATCAGGTTTCGATACAGAAAAAGAGGTACACAACCAAAACCGAAACCATCGACTTTAAACGGGATACCTCCATTAACTGGAAGTTGCAGGCCAATTTTGGCAGCTTGCTTATTGACACCCATACAAAGGGCTTGAAAGTAAAACTGGATGGCAGGTATATCGGTAAAACACCACTGAAGCCCTTAGAACTGGCTCCCAAGGTTCATAAAATTGAAATTGTCTCTGGCTGCTTCTACCCGATTTCCACCACTATTAATGTAAAGCGTGGCAAACTTGTAAAGTGGAAACCGGATCTTAAGATCATCACCGGTGGAATTAAAGTTCTTTCCAAGGATCTGGCTGGTAACGTTGTTCGTGCCAATGTTTATATTGATGGCAAAAAAATAGGGCAATCTCCCGCTACATTCAAGGTGCCGATATGTGCCAGAAGTATTGAAGTCAAGGCAGACGATTACACCGGTTATCGTGGAAATCTATCCATTAAAGCAAAAGAGGTCACCACAATTGAGGCGCAACTTGAGTCTATGCCGGAATATGTCTGGGGTGATGTCTCAAACAAGCTGATGTGGCAGGTTAATGTTGAAGACAAGGTGATGAATTGGCAGGCAGCAAAACAATATTGTGAAGATTTACGCTATAACGATTATTCCGATTGGCGACTGCCTAAAAGGTCGGAGCTAAGAACTCTTTTAAAAGGCAGAAAAGTCAACAAATGCAACTGGGTACCCATGGTTACAGGTAACTGTGGAGCTTACTGGACGGCATCTTCCTATAACAACAGTCCGTTTTTTGCATGGTCAATCAATTTTTCCAACGGTTCGCTGGATCGTCGCAAGAAAACCATGAACACATATTATGTCCGCTGTGTACGCTGAGATAATGACATAAAAAAGCAAAGCCGAAGGTTTCCCTTCGGCTTTGTACCCTGTATTTAATGCCTCTCCGTTAGTCCTCGGCGCGGGTTCTGTTAATCATTCTGCACATTTTGCGGGCGGCTCTGTAATCGCCATTGTAGAAGGCTTCTTCGGCGTAGCTGAAAGCTTCGCTAAGGTTGGTGTCGCCTTCTCTGTCGCCATCGGTGTCTACCATGCTGTCCCATTCGAGCTGACCATATTCGACGTTCAGCAGGGTGGCCAGGCAATGTCTTTTGGCGCGGGCAGCTTTGTTTTTGGCCTTGTTGCATTTGCCTTTTTTACCCTTGAGTGCTTTTTTGAGTTGTTTAAGAGAGGTGATTTCCTGTCCGAAGATCTCAATATCCAGCCAGCCTTCAAAGGTATCTTTGTCGATTTTGCACTGGCGAACATTGTTGTTTCCGCAGCCGTTGTTGTTACCGCAATGGTTGCCGTGGTTACCGCAGCCGTTGTTGTTACCGCAATGGTTGCCGTGGTTACCGCAGCCGTTGTTGTTGCCGTAATGGTTACCGTTGTTGCCACAGCCGTTGTTGTTACTGCAATGGTTGCCATGGTTACCGCAGCCGTTGTTGTTGCCGTAATGATTGCCATGGTTGCCACAGCCGTTGTTGTTGCCACAATGGTTGCCGTGGTTGCCACAACCGTTGTTGTGATGACCCCAACCGTAGTGATGACCGTTGTTACCGCAGCCGTGATGTCCGTGATGTCCATGATTGCCACATTTGTTCTTTTTAACTTTTTTGGTGGCGCATTTCAGCTGGCGTTTATAGAACCAGGGGCCACGTGGTTTGCCGATTTCGCTTTCGTCATCATCGCTGTCGAGTTCCAGAATTGCGCTGGTGCTTTCGGAACATTCAGCGTCCAGTGCTACGGTTACCAGATCCTGGGTTTCGTCAACAGGCTCAATTAAAGTGATCCACTGACCGTTGACTTCGGCACTGACCTCGACCTGTTCGCTACTTTCATCAAGTTCCAGAGTAAGCAGAATCTGTCCATCTGCATCGGTTGTAGCCATGCCGTTTTCAGGGCTGATGATTGTTCCTGCCGAAAGGCTGAAGTTGACATTTTCACCGGCGATGACTTCACCCTGCTGGGTCAGAATTGCGGTAACGTTAACCAGTCCGTCTTCTTCTTCGGCATCCAGTTCCAGATCAAAGTCACCGGTGCAGGCCAGGGGACAGGAATCAGCGGAGTCTAAAAGCATCTGATTGGCTGCTTCCTCGATATCGAGCTGACCAACATTAAGGTCTTTGTCCGGATGTACCAGTTTCCAGATGGCAAGCTGAATTGCACTGCCGGAGAAATCGTCGGTGGCTTGGTTGTTGCGCAGAATATGGGCTATCTGGCACCATGCCTCTTCTATAGGGGCGTTGTTTAGTTCAGCTTCAAAGGACCAGCCGACATCAATGGGGGCGTACAAATCGGCACAGTAGCCGGGGAAAAGTTCGCCGTCCATGCCGATAATGAATTCCATCGCCTTTTCCCAGCCAATGAAGTTTTCACCCTCGTGCATGCTGACACGACCGTAAGTACTGATTCCCTCTAAGGAAACTGTTTTGGTCTCTGCATAGGCGGTTGCAGAAAGGATGATAATCATTGTCAATATGGTGATTGTCTTTGCAAATGCTTTCATGAAGTATTCCCTTTCAGTTAAGTATTCAATTGTATGCGTTTAAAGCTGTAATATTCTATGTTGTTAATTGATCCAAAAAAGCAGATCAACTGACTTTGCATTTTTATTAGAAGTCTATAACTTCTGTAACTTCTATTGTTTCTAATAATACTTTAATCTCTATGCAAGTCAAGAAAATTCAGTAAAAACTTTCAGCAAACAGCATTTATCGAAAACAACAAACATATCAAAGCGTTGCAAACTGTCTTTCATAGGTTAACCCGCACCGCTAAACTAAATTTGAAATATTTCCCTGCAAAATTATAGCTGCAACCTTTTTTGTCACTTACTTATATAAGCTGTAATTCTATTACACCATCTGTATATTTGCAATATACATCAGGGATGCAATGAAGAATTTTGCTTGCAATTGGTTCAGGCTTTTGAGAAAATTCGGCATGTTGTTCTATTTGATAAAAATTGTCTCTAACTGAATGCGGGGATTTTCGTGCTGCAAACCCGGTACCACATTATGATGTTGCTTTTAATGCTTTTTATAGCAGGCGTAATGGGAATTTCCTGTAGCGAATCGCCTATTTTGGCGGACGGCGATGCCGATGCAGATAGCGCGGAGTCCGAAGTTCAGGCTTCAGACATAGCTGATGGCGATGTCTCGAAAAAAGAAGATAACAACTCCTGTGTGCTGGTTGAATCACGAGTCGATGAGGGTTGCGATGGCACGCCGGATCATAATTGCTTCAGCTATCTTTACGACAGCGAAAAACTTGAGCTGACATTATTAAAGGATGATGACTGCGACGGCAAACCCCAGTATTGCGAGTCATATATTCACGACGAAAACGGCAATGAACTATACTACCAGCAGGATCATAACTGCGATGGCAAAGCGGATCGCTTCTGGTATCGCTATAATTATTATTCCTACGGCATAGAGATGCTGGTAAGTTGGGACAACGATGCCGATGGTGTGGAGGATTATTGCATCTCTCATTTTTACGACAGCAACTGGAACCTGCTGAAGTATTTTGAGGATGAGGGTTGCGACGAGAGCGCGGACAAGGATTGCTATAGCTATACCTACGACATGGCAGGCAACGAACTGGTCATGCAATGGGACAGCGATTGCAGTGGCACTGCTAACTACTGCGAAGCGCACACATATAATGAAGCCGGTTTACAGCTTAGTTATCTGGTGGATGACAACTGCGATGGCAGACCCAATTACTGCAATGAATCGACCTATGATGATAATGGCAGGTTGCTTAGTCACATTGTGGATCTTGCCTGCAATGAAGAAGCTGATGCCTGTGCCTATTATAGCTACGATCAAAATGGTAATGAGATAAATCGCAGGCTGGATAATGATTGCGATGGGCAAATGGATTCCTGTTATCTGAAGAGCTACGATGGGCAAGGAAATTTACTTAGCTCCGGCAACGATAACGATTGCGATGATATAGCTGACCAATATTGTCAAGTAAGCACATTTAATGATAACGATCAAGTGCTGACACTCAAGCAGGATCAGGACTGTGATGGCACAATGGATTATTATTGTCTTTCCTACAAATATGATGACCAGGGCAATCTGGTTGAATATGGCGAGGATTATAACTGCGACGGCATAGAGGACAATGGTTGCTTTAGAGATACTTATGATGAAAATGGCAATATATTGGGTCATGAGGAAGACTACGACTGTGATGGCATGACGGAGCTTTGTGAATTGTACAGCTATGACGAGAATGGTTACCAGAAAAGCCTGGAGATTGATGTCGATTGCGACAATCTGGTGGATGAATGCTTTCAAAGCATCTATGATGAACGAGGAAATCTCTTGAGCGAAAGTCAGGACAATGATTGCGACGGCTTAAACGATTACTGCGAACATCGCAGTTATGATTGCTCGGAATAAGTGCCGGGTAGATACCTCGTATGAACTGCTTATCAACAATGTCGGATAAAGAATTTATCCGACCTGCTATGTTATTCATATTGACTCACACCTTTGAGTCTCTGTCACTCGTCTTTTTTCTTAGGGCGCGCTTCTTTAGCCATAGAACAATTGAGATCGGAATAAAAACAAAGACCATCAAACCGATAAACCAGTCCTGATAATACCAGGGTTCAGTGTTTTGCTCACTGCCGTAGAGGTATTCGTGCTCTGTCTGGTTTAAAAGTTCCCCCGCGTTAGTCCAGCGACAGTTGGGATTGTCGTAGACCTCTGTTTCGTCTGTCAAGCGGTTTTGCTCTTTCCACTGCTGCAAGATTTCCAGAGACTCGGCGGTATAGTCTGTGTTGTTGATTTTTACCGTATACATGCGCTTGTCCTTAATCGTTAAAATCAGATTGAAATGACTATCTAATAATTCAGAAAATTCTGCCTGCCCACCCCCAAAAAAGAAATGTTCAGGATGTAATTTCGATGATAATAGCCGAAAAGCAGAGTGGACTTCAACAGGAAATTTTATAAAAATATTTTGTACGAGTTGTATTGTAATTGAGGCAATAATGTGTGGAGCAAATCAGGCGAGCCGTTTCGATTTAGACCACTGTTCCAAGTTTGAAAAGCATAAAAAAACCGGGCAGAAAATCTACCCGGTTTTGAAATTTCATTACAAAATTATTTGTTTTTGGCAGCCGTGCGGGCTTCGTTTTTGGCAATGCGCTGGTTGATGTTCATGGCACAGAATTTGGGGCCACACATGGTGCAGAAACTTGATTTTCCATGTTCGGAGGTGGAAAGTGTCTCTTCTCGCATGCTTTTGGCGCGATCCGGATCCATCGAGAGCTCGAACTGTGTCGGCCAGTCGAAGGCATAGCGGGCACGGGCAAGTTTGTCGTCCCAGTCTCTTGCACCGGGGTGGCCTTTGGCAATATCGGCACTGTGCGCCGAAATTTTATAGGCGATAATTCCGTTGCGAACATCCTCAAGTTCCGGTAATCCCAAGTGTTCTTTGGGGGTTACGTAGCAGAGGAAGCTTGCTCCATGCATTCCGGCAACTGCTGCACCAATGGCTGAGGTGATATGATCATAGCCCGGCGCGACATCGGTTACGATGGGGCCAAGTACGTAAAATGGTGCGCCTTTGCAGACTTCCTGCTGGCGTTTGATGTTGCGTTCTACGTCATTTAATGGCACATGACCGGGGCCCTCGACCATTACCTGCACGTCTCGATCCCAGCATTTCTGTACCAGTTCGGCCAGGGCATCCAGTTCGGCAAACTGAGCCTCATCGCTGGCATCTGCCAGACAACCGGGGCGCAGACCATCGCCAAGAGAAAGCGTAACATCATATTTCTCTGCAATATCAAGAACTTTGTCGAAGTTTTCGTAGAGCATATTCTGCTTGTCCCAGTAAGTCATCCACTCGGCCATTAAAGATCCGCCACGGCTGACAATACCGGTGATGCGTTTTTTGGTCAGGGGCAGGTGTTCCTTGAGCAATCCACAGTGGATGGTCATGAAGTCCACGCCCTGTTCGGCCTGCTGAGTGATTACGTCCAGCATCAACTCGGTGGTAAGATCCTCGACTTTATCAACGATTTCCATAGCTTGGTACAGTGGAACTGTTCCCAAAGGTATGGGTGAGGCCTTTAGCATGGCCTTTCTTATGCCATTGATATTTTCGCCGGTGGAGAGATCCATCACCGCATCGGCACCATATTTTAAGCATGCGTCAAGTTTGACCAGCTCGCAATGCTCATCACTTTCCAGTGGTGAATTACCGATATTTGCATTTATTTTGACGGTGCATTCGATTCCAATGCCGATGGGGTCAAGCTTTGTGTGATTGATATTTGCGGGAATGACCATCTTTCCGGCAGCTATTTCATCGCGCACTTTTTCTGCACTAATGTTTTCCTTTTTGGCTACCAGTTGCATTTCCTCAGTGATTTCACCCTGTCTGGCCAACCTCAACAACGTAATATTTTCCCCGGTATAGCTTCTTGGCATAATTTATCGCCTTTCTGGTGAATGAAAAATCTCAATGGATTTTCAGTTTGCTAATACATATTTTCAAGCCCTTGAAAAATACATAATAATAGATAACGGTGATGGGGTGGTTTGTAAAGGTGTTTTTACCCTAAAGCGTAATTTGTGCTCTAAATCTTGAATTTTCCATCAAAAATTGCGGTCTATATATAGAGAAATCATTGTGTTTAAGAGGATATCTTGATAATTTCTCTTGATTGTAATTGTAACAATCGGTTATCATTGTGAAAAATTCGAATAGCATGGAGAGATGGGCCGTCGTCTCCTGCACTGTCTGAATATGGAGGTTGATTATGAGGTTCCTATCGTTCCTCAGGCTTTGTTTGGTCCTCGGTCTGTTTATTTTTGTGACCGGGTTTGGTTTGACAAATCTGTACGCTGCCGAGTGTGCAATTGATGAC
>Ga0209475_10001195_pt1 | contig 34997 bp, 58 predicted proteins | sample tdDd471_FD_187128 | JGI IMG/M metagenome (GOLD analysis project Ga0209475, IMG submission 187128) | Marine sediment microbial communities from the Atlantic coast under amendment with organic carbon and nitrate - tdDd47.1 (SPAdes)... | ecosystem: Environmental > Aquatic > Marine > Coastal >... | reverse complement strand
GCGGCGGGGAGGGAGTTGGCGGAACGTATTGAAGTGATCCACGATAGCGATGATCCACTGAGTTGGATAGAGATTGATCCAGATGATTGGAAAAACATCCTCGCCCACCTCGACGGCCCCGACACGAAGGAGACACCATGCTTGAAGACAGACCAATGACAATCCTGGAAACGCTGCGGCGATGGGTGCCGGAGACCCTGCTGCACATCGAAAGAACGTCCGGCATTGACACGATTCATCTTAGGATCGCTATCACACAAGCCGCAGGCCACGTCAAAGAACTTGAAGCGGAACTCGCGGAGCAGAAGCGAATCACCCAAGTCTATATCGACGCCCTCGCCGCAGCGAAGAAGGGGCTATGAAAAAGAAGCACAACAAGTACCGCAACGTCCGCACCGAGTATCGCGGCATCACGTTCGCGTCGAAGGCCGAGGCGCAGTACGCCGAGATGCTGGACCTGCTCACCGCCAACGGCGAAGTCGCGTGGTGGATGCCGCAGCCGAGGCTGAGGCTCGGCGCGGACACGATCTACCAGCCGGACTTCTTCGTGGTCGAGCCGACGTGCGCATACTTCGTCGATGTCAAAGGCGCCGAAACCGCCGTATTCCGCATGAAAAAGAACCTGTGGAAAAAGTACGGCCCCTGCGAACTCCGCGTCGTCAGCCTGAAAAACGGGCGGTGGTCGTCCGTTTCCGTGATCCCCGAACGCGCGAAGCCCGTCAGCGGGTGCGGCGTGCTGCTGGACTGACCACAAGGTTATCATGGCGCGGTATCCCGACGCGGACCCCGACCGACTCCCACTCACAAGGAAAGAACCATGCTGCTGACCAAACTCTGGCGATTCCTGCTGGTCCCGGCGGTGTTCAGCCCAACGGCGCTCGCGCAGACCGCGACCGACGCGACGTGGGCCTCGTTCGCCGACAATGGCGCGGCGATGCCGTCGCCCGACCTCGCGGTGGGTCCAGCCCACGTCGTCGCCACCGTCGCCGGCGAACTCGGTTGGTTCAGCAAGGCCACCGGGCAGCGGATGGGCGGGCTCGCGTTCGACGCGCTCTGGCCGTGGGTGATCGCCCCGCAGGACGCCCGCTACGCCCGCGCGATCTACAACGCCACCACCGACCGTTACTACGTCGCCGCCCTCTGGCGTGACGGCGCAGACGAGTACGTCGCGCTCGCCGTCTCTGATGCTGGGGGCGTCGATGACTCCTGGTTCGTCCGCCGCGATCGCGTCAACATGCCCAACACCGCCACCGACTACATCTCGATCGGTGTCAGCGGCGACGGGCTCTACGTCAGTTTCGACTACTCGACCGGCGCCGGTTCGTGGGCCCTCTGGTACACCAACGACACCATGTTCAACCCCGCCGCCTACCCCGGCGTGGGGCAGGCATCGGACGAGGCTCGCAGGTTCGCCGCCAACGCCGCGAGCGGGGCTGGCGACGGTCGAATGATCCTCACCGCCGCCGACTCCGGCTCGATCAGCCGCGTCCGCATCAACGGGCGGCACGACTCGCAATCATGGCCGTGGTCGCACACGGTCTGCGACATCCCGTGGCAGAGCGACCCGCCGGCGGGCTTCGGCACGCGCGACTTCCAAGCCTCCTGCATCGTCGGGGAATCCCTCTGGCTCACCCACACCATCACCAACGACAACCGCGCCGTGGTCCGCTGGTACGAAATCAACCTCAACGGCTGGCCCAACAGCGGGCAGGCCGTCGCCCTCGAGCAGCACGGCTCCATCGACACCGGGGCCAACACCTACACCCCGGCCATCGCCGCCGACGCCGGCGGGAACGCGGTCATCGTTTGCAGCAGCACCGGGCACGCGGTCATCCGCGCCGTCCGGTTCCCCGGCGACCCCACCGGCGAGTTCCGCCCGCCCGTTGTCCTCGCAACGTCATCTGCCCCGGTCCCCGCCGATTGGGGCGCGTTCTACTCGATCGACGCCGACCCGACATCGCCCGGCGTGTTCTGGTCGCACACCGCGACGATGGGCTCGACCGGCTGGCAAGCCCACCTGACGCGCACAACGATCGCCGCCGCCCCGATCTACAACCCGCTCTACGACCTCAACGGCGACGGCGCGATCGACACCGCCGACGCAACGATAATGATTATTGCGATGGGAACAAACAACCCGGTGTGCGACCTCAACAACGACGGCGTGGTCGATACGTCCGACCTCGCCATCCTGATCGGAGAAATGTGATGAGCAACGAAGATCCAATGAGAGACATCGGGAAACTGACCCTCGGGCACGTGAAGGCCGGAACCACAATCGGTCGAGTCGACGGAATGCCAATCAGGGGGACGCCAGTTGCTACCGGAAGCACCGCCCTTGCGATAGAGAACAACAAACTCAAGGCCCGCCTCGCCACCCTCGAAGCCCACGTCGCGGCGGGGAGGGAGTTGGCGGAACGTATTGAAGTGATCCACGATAGCGATGATCCACTGAGTTGGATAGAGATTGATCCAGATGATTGGAAAAACATCCTCGCCCACCTCGACGGCCCCGACACACCCGAATCTATCAATCACAAGCAGGATTGATACCAACTGATAGGAGACACCATGGGCGCATCAATATCAAAACTTGGAACCATTGTCAGGTTGCCGGATGGACGCGAGGGAACCGTCGTGTTCAATGGGCTCATGGGAGTAGGGGTCAAGTGGGGGCGCCACGACCCACCAGAATCAGACTTCGATGATACGGATGGAAACACATGCCAGAGCGGAGCAGATGGGCTGCCCCACGACTGGCCGTGGGAGCCCGACGCTTTGCTTCGAGACCCGAATATCAAACGCCCCGGTGTTCTGGACGGGTGGGACTGTGTGTGTCCCGAATCAGATGTCACGGTACTTCGCTACGGCTTATACGAATGGCAAGATGATGAAGACACGAAGGAGACACCACGATGAGTAACGTCCCGAAATCAATCCTCGACGCGGCGGACAAGGCGAAGCGCGACATCGTTTTCGGCAATGCCCGATACGAAACCGCGCTGCGCGGCTTGCTGCGTGTGATCAACGACGCGCGGAACGCCGCCCCGCCAGAGAGCGACGGCATTCGCCGGACACTGCGAGGCGATCCAATCATTGGTGAAGGAGACACCCGATGACTGAACCCACCAACGAGCAACTCAATCACGACATCGCAACGAAGGTGATGGGGTGGACAGGGAAAAAGTGTGGCTCATGCGGCGGGGAATACTGGGTAGATGGGGAGGGGAAAATAGTTGTAGAAAGTATTTGTCAGGGCGGACCGGGCTGTCTCGACTTCGTTGAGTCCCACGACGACTTCATGCTGGCGGTGGAGGCGTTGACGCCGAAGCAGCAGGCTGATCTGTGGCTTCGCGTGTGCGATTCAATCGGATTGATTGACGACACTGGAGCCTTGAGCAAGACGATCGCCAGCGTGTTCACCGCCCCACTCCGCACCAAGTGCCTCGCCCTGCTCGCGGCGGTGGAGGATTCCCAATGACTGACACCCCCACCCCCACCGGGGGCATCGGGCACGGCTCGATCAACCCGCCGCGCGAGGTTCGGACGGTCGCGGACCTGTACGCGGAGAGGGACAGGGCCGAGAGTGTGATCGAGGGTCTTCTGTTCGCCGACGCCCCAACGCTGATTAGTTTTCATGGGGGCTACATCACCGCCCTCGACCTCGCCCTCAAGGTCATCGCCGAGCAGTCCTGACCGCCCGGCATCGGTTGTGCATCCCGATACGCCTGTGCTACCCTACCGGCGTCGGCGCCGCACGGAAGCGGCAGGGCCGATTCTGTCCGGTTGTCCGGGGGTGAGGGCTTGGCTCCATGTGCAGCACCACGGTCGCCAGGAACGGCGAGACGAGAATCCGCTTCACGGCGGCGGAAAAGTGGATCTTCGGGGTCGTGACCTCGATCGTCGTCGCCGGTGCCGGGTTCGCCGCCGTCGCGGCCGGAACCTCGCTCATCGTCGGCTACTCCAACGACAAACTCCACGACCAGGAAATCAGCGTCAACACGGCGGCGATCGTCCGCGTAGAATCTGACGCGCGGGCCACGAGGACCGAGATCAACGCGAAACTGGATCGCCTGATCGAGCAGATGACCACCATCCAGGCAGACCTCGGCGGCCTCAAGGCCGTCAACGGAGCGAAGCAATGAAATCATGGAAAACCACAACGGCGGCGATTCTCGGCATCCTCATCTACCTCGCGGGCCAGTTCGACCTGTCCATCGCCGACGTGAAGGACTGGGGCGAGGTCGTCGGCGTTCTCGGCGGGATGCTCGGCATCGGCTTCTTCAGCCGTGACGACGACGTGACCTCCGAACGGTCCGGCGCCGCCGCGAAGGCCGCGAAGGGCGGCTGACGTGTGGGCTGGCTCGCCGACCTCATCTCTCGCATCGTTCTCGGCATCTTCAAGACGCTGCGATCGACGCCGCCACCGGAGCAGGACGTGGAGTTCTCTCGCCCTCTTGGCGACGATTTCAACGACCGCCTCGCTGACCGGGTGCGCCGAGCAAAGTCTGATCGTCGCAAGGCCGGGGGAGACGATGGTGCTGACGCATGAGGTCCGAGCCCGCGTCGGCGTCCGCAACGCCGAGGGCCAGTGGGTGAACCGCTGGACCACCATACCGCCCGGCTTCTGGATCGTCCCCGACCCCGACTGGATCGCCGATCCAGACTAGACTGCCACACACCGGGCCAGCCGCCGAAGGGCGTCCGGCTCGTTTATGCCTGCCACAGTTGACTTCACGAAGCCGGAATGGAAGTTCGGCGGCGCCAACGAGCCGGGCGGCGTGGTCATCACGACAACCGCCGTCACCGTGGACAACCAGCCGTCCGCCGAGAATATCTGGTTCTACAAGGACTACGGCGCCGGGTTCTGGGGCGATGCGGTCCTCAAGTTCGAGTTCACACTGCGCGATGAGGTGGTATCGACCTCCAAGAACGAACTCGCCGTCATGGTCGCGCTCACCAACTCCCTCGGCTCGTGGACCGACCTCAACGCCGCCGACGCCGGGGTGCTGGTCTTCCACACCGACTTCAGTTCAACCGGCTCGAAAGCCTCGCCGCCCAACAAGTACAAGATCAGCGCCGACCATATGCCGTCCGTGGGCGACATGCCCACCGGTGTCTCGTTCACGATCGACGTGAAATACTACGTCACCGTCACCCGGACAGCGGCGACCCAAACCGTCGTTGCCCAGTTCTACTCGGACGCGGACAGGACCGTCCTCGTTGATTCGTCAACCCGCGTCGGGTCGAGCGACCCCGGCTCGCTCCGCTACCTGACCGTGTACGCGACCGGCGAGCGCGCGGGCGGCCCCAACTACCTCACCATCGAGAACCTCGACGACGGCGTGTCCAACGACTTCGCGGGCGGCTTCCGATCACGCGAGCGATCCTGGAGGAGCCGCTGATGGCCGTCGGCCACTACCGCCCAGGCATCGTCGGCGCCTCACTCGCCTACGCACGCGACACCGGCACGCTCACCGTCTTCTCGATCGGCGACTCCAACGAGACGAACGCGGGCGGCTCGGCCCTCTACCACGGCACCCGAGCCGCCATCGCCATCACCGCCCAAAACGACCACGGCATCGCCTACTGGATGCACGGACCCCACTGCGGCAACGGCGGACAGTGCCAGACCATCTTCTCCGACCGAACCGTCTCATCACCCATCACGATCAACCTCACTGGCACGAACTACGACCCGTACACCCGCAGCGTGAACACCAACGCGGGCAACATCTACATGCCCGATCAGGCGATCGCGTCCTCGCAGCACGTCGGGTTCAAGGGCCTGCCCCGCAACCACGCGGGCGGGCAGATGATCGACGACTACGACCTCGCCGCCCATGATGTTTCGTGGTGGGTCCGCTACTACGGCGACACCGCCCAGACCGGCTCGGTCCTCCAGTTCAAGGTCTTCGAGAACGACGGCGTGTCCTCGCAGAACCTCGACGTGGGCGACGCCTACGCGATCGACGCCGACGACGACATCCACTTCGTCAAGGCCCTGGAAATGACCGCCGGGACCGCCGTTTGGGACACCCAGTCCTACGCCGTCTCTGTCCTCACCACCGGCTCCAGCAACAACGGCATCGCCGCCTGGGGCGAGTGGTATCAGCGATTCGACGACGTGACCGCCGGTCTCCACGTCTCCCCGCTCTGGAACCTCGGCGGCGGCACCGCCCAAGACTGCAAGGATGAACTGGTCGTGACCACCGCCGCCAACGACACCTTCCTCAAGCAACGGCTCAAAGACACAGGGATACTTCATAGCGGCAGCGAATCCATCACCCCGAACGCCGTCCTCCGCATCGCGCTCGGCGGCAACGAGTGGGCCGATCAGGGCGGAACGTCCGTCGCGCAGGAGGCGTACCGGTTCACGTTCGAGACGAACATCAAGGCGATCGTCGACCACTTCGAGGCCGTCTGGGTTGAGTGCGGGTTCGACCTCGCCAAACTCAACATCTGGCTGGAGGGCTACCACGCCGCAGACGGGCTCGGACAGGACAACGACCCCGACTACGGCTATCGATCCAGCCTCTACGCCATCGCCGCCGCCCGCGCCCGATGCACATTCATCGACCCCGCCGCCATCAAGTCGCAGCAGGAAATGAAGGACGAGGGCCTGTACGCCGGCGGCGTCGGCGTCGAATGGGATTCCCACCGCACCCCGCTCGGCTACAACGTCATCACCAGCGATGCGATCGGCCTCATGCTCGCCGTCGCGGACAGCGCCCAGTCGCAGACCCTCGAAATCCATCAGAACTCCAACGACGGCACCGGCTCGGGCGCGGGTGGGAACACCTGGAACGAGAACTCAGCCGCGTTCGGGCTCTCCGGCGGGCTCGAATCGTCTGCGGGGTTCCGGTTCGTCGCGGTCAACATCCCGCAGGGCGCCACGATCGAATCGGCCACGTTCGAGTATGAGAACCTCACCATCGGTTCAACGCCAGCGGGCGTGATCCACTGTGAGGACGCCGACACGAGCGCCGAGTTCGCTACGTCCGACACGCCGGCGAACCGCACCGTCACGACCGCGGCGACAGCGGCGGCGGTCACAACCGGCGTTCATCAAGCCGACATCACCAACGCCGTTCAGGAGGTCGTGGACCGCGCCGGTTGGTACTCGGGATCGAACCTCGCTGTCATCATGCGAAACACGTCGGCGACCGATCCATCGTTCGTCATCGTCGTCGATAAGAGCGACAAAGACGTGATGCCGAGCCTGACCGCCGCGTCGCTGACCATCGAATACACCTATACCGTCCCGCCGGTCGAGGAAACGCACCGGGAGACAAGGAACTTCCGAGCCCGATCTGGTGGTGTACGATGAGGAGGAGCGGAACAAGAATCGGGTTCCGTCGTATCACTCCGCGAGTAGCAATGTAGCGAGGCTGTCAACCCCCCGTCAATGGGGGCCGGGAGAGCCGATTGGGCATCAACATCTACGCTAGCACGCACAAACCAGTGACGAGAAAGGCGTCGGTTGCTAATGGATACTAACGGAAGAGCGAAAGGCGGCAGGTTTGCGCCGGGTCACAACCTATCGAGCAAGCCGAGGCAGACCAAGACCAAGCACTTTGCGCGGCTGCTCCGTGAAACGATCACGGACGATGACCTTGTGGCGGTTGTCCGCGTTCTTCTCACGAACGCAATCGAGGGCGAGCCGTGGGCGGTCCGCGAGTTTCTCGACCGCGCATGCGGCAAGGCTTCGCAGGAAGTCAACGTCGAGGGCGGTCTGGTTGAGGCGTTCAAGGCGATCGCGCAGGGCGCGGCCGATAAGGTCTGATGCAGTGGATCGAGGACGACAGCGAGATCACCCTCGACAACGCACCATACGAGCCGATGGGCGGGGCCGATGAACTGTTCGGATGCCGCGATGAGGAAGTCCTGCTCGAAGGCCCGGCGGGCACCGGCAAGTCGCGGGCGCTGCTCGAAAAGATCCACCTCGCGCTGTGCAAGTACGACGGCGCGAAGGCGCTGATCGTCCGGGCGACCCGCGTGTCGATGACGCACTCTGTCCTTGTGACGTTCGAGGACAAGGTGTTGCCGGTGGGGCACTACCTCAAGCGCGGCGCGAGCCGTGGGCACCGGGACTCGTACCTGTACCACAACAACTCCGAACTGGTGACGGGCGGCCTCGACCGCCCCGATCGCCTGATGTCCACCGAGTACGACATCATCGGCGTGTTCGAGGCGACCGAGGTGCAGGAGGACGCCTTCGACAAACTGACGACGCGGCTGCGCAACGGGGTGATGCCCTACCAGCAGATCGTCGCGGACTGCAACCCAGCAGGCCCGACGCACTGGCTGAACGAGCGGGCATCGACGCAGAGGATGACGCGGATACTGAGCCGCCACACGGACAACCCGTCCGTGACTGACGCCTACCTTGCTAAGTTGAACAACCTCCAGGGGGCTCTCCGCGAGCGCCTGCTGCTCGGGCGCTGGGTGCAGAGCGACGGTCTGGTCTATGACAACTTCTCGCGCGAGGCGAACGTGGCGGCCCTCGCTGGTCCGTGGAAGAAATCGGTGCTGTGCTGCGATGACGGGTACACCGACCCGTTCGTCCTGATCCGGCTGGAGATCGACCCGGACGGGCGTGCGCATGCATCGAGGCTGATCTACCGAACCGGCATGGTCGAGGCCGAGAAGGTGGCGGCGGTGCGGGAGTTCTGGACCGACGACACGGAGGCGGTGGCCTGCGACTCGGCGGCGGCATCACTGATCGCGGCGATCCGGGGCGACGGCCTGAACGCGGTGGCGTCGAAGAAGGGGCCGGACTCGATCGTCAACGGCTGCCACAAGGTCCGGGCGAGGATGGGGCCCGCCGGCGATGGCCGGGCTCGCCTGACGTTCGACCCCGGCTGCGTTGAGGTGTTCAACGAGTTGGACACCTACGAGTGGTCGAAGCGGCAGGACGGCTCGACGAAAGACAAGCCTGTTGACCAGAACAATCACGCGATGGACGCACTACGCTATGGTGTTGAGTATCTTGACGCTGGCGTCCGCGCGTACGCGGAGGTGGTTGGCGGTCCTGAGGAACCCGCTGAGGATGGTCGGTCCGTGGCACAGGTGTTCGCGGACAACCGGAAAGACCCTGACTGGGGGTTCTGATGATGATCGAAAACACAACGAAGCGTCTCGGCTCGTCCGCCCAGCCCTGGATCGACTCCACGGTCAAGCCGGGCGACGCCCAGCGATACCGGGGGCTACGGCACCCGGACCACGCCGCGATGGTGGCGAGGACGACCGGGTGGATCTACTACGCCGCGTCGGTGAACGCCGGGGCGACGGTGAACGTGCCGCTGAGGCTGTATCGCCCGAAGGCGTCGGAATCCACGGTCAAAGCGATGCCCGCCGAGGTCCGGGAGGCGGTGTACGAATGGGACGCGCGGCCCGTCAAGAAGCGGCAGGCCGATTGGCTGACGCGGCGGGGCAGGCTCGGCCCGGGAATGAAGGCCGTGCAGTACGCCGAATCCGCCGATGAGATTGAGGAGATCACCGACCACCCGATTCTCGACCTGCTGGAGTACGGCAACCGCTTCGACGACGGCGGCGAGGTTCAGGAGTTGGTGGAGTTCCTGACCGAGATTACCGGCAACGGCTACGCGAACATCGTGCTGGACAACAAAACCGGCTGGCCCGCCGCGCTGTATCCGATGCTCTCGCAGTGGACGAAGATCCAGCCGTCTGACGACGGGTTCGTGGTGGGGTACTTCTACGGCTCGACGGGGGCGAACGAGGAGTTCTTCGACCGCGAGGAGGTGATCCACTTCAAGCACCGGATGAGCCATCTGGAGCCGTACTACGGCATCTCGTGGACGCGGATGGTGGCGATCGAGGCGGACACCTACGCGGCGGCGCGGCAGGACGAACTGGCTCGGTTTGATAACGAGGCCCGCCCGCTCGGCGTGTTCACGACCGAGACGAACCTGACGACGGACCAGCGGAAGGTGATCGAGGGCTCGATCCGGCGGCACCAGGGCGTCGGCAGGAACGGGCAGGTGCTAATCCTCGGCGGCGAGGGCGCGAAGTTCGAGCCGATGCAGTTCACGCCGAAAGAGATGGAGTACGTTCAGGGGCTGGATAACCTGCGGGACACGATCCTGATGATTGCTGGCGTCCCGAAGTCGATGGCGACCTCGGACGATGTGAACCGGGCGAACGCGGACGCGGGGCAGACGCAGCACGCCCGGGACGCGGTGCTGCCCCGGACGCAGCGGCGGTGCAAGACGCTGAACTCGGAACTCCTGCCGCTGTTCGGTGTTCAGGCTGGGGACATGTGGCTGGCCCCCGATAACCCGGTGCCCGAAGACGAGTTGTCGAAGCGTGAGCGGAACGTCGCGTATGTGGGCGCGGGCATCATCACGATCAACGAGGCGCGGACCGACGAAGGGCTCGACCCGCTGGAGGATGACTTCGGTGATGTGCCGAGGTTCAACGGGATTCCGTTGGATGAGGTGGGGGCGCAGCAGCCGTCGATCTTCGGCCTGAGCGGCGTGAAGGCGGTTTCTGATGGCGATGGCGGGGCAGACCCGAAGGCGAGCCCGGACCAGTTGCGGACGATCGCCTCGCTGTTGCAGATGGTCGCGGAGGGGCAACTGACGCGCGAGGGCGCCGCCCGGCTGATCGAGGACCAGACCGGGTACTCGCTGGCCGAGGCGATGGCGATGATCCCAGAGCCGAAGCCGGAACCTGAGCCCCAGATTGCCCCTGATGAGCAGGGAACCAACGATACGGTCGAAGAGGCGGACGACGAACCCGACGACGGCGAGAAGGCCCACACCCACGGCGACACCGACCAGATCACGCTCTGGACGAAGGCCGAGTTGACGCCCGACGACGCGGTGGGGACCGACGCCGATGAGAAGTTCCAGGGCGCCCTTGAGGGGTTCTTCCGCAAGCAGACCAACGCGATCGCGCAGGCGGTGCGGAAGGGCTCGTTCGATGAGGACGGGTTCAGCCTCAACAGCGTGCCGGTCCAGAAGTCGATCGCGTCGAAGGCCGGGCCGGGCGATCCGTGGTCCGAGGCCTTGACCGATATCCTGCGCCGGCACACCGAGGGCGTGTTCAGGCGTGGCGGGGACGACGGGGCCACGGCGCTGATCGACCTGTTCCGGTCCGAGGGCCGCGATGATGAGAGCGTGGGCATCTCGTTCGACGTGGAGAGCCCGGAGGTCCGGGCGTTCCTCGACGAATACACGGTCAGGCTGTCGCGGGCGTCGGCGCTGGTGAACTCGACCACCGAGAAGCGGGTGTCGGCCCTGATCCGAGAGGGGTTCGCGCGGTCGCTAAACGTCCGCCAGATCGCCGATTCCATCGTGCAGAGCGGGAAAGAGATCAACGAGGCGAGGGCCACGATGATCGCCCGCTCCGAGACCGCCCGCGCGTACGGTGAGGGCCGGACGGCGCAGTGGGCATCGACGGGTCAGGTGAGCGGGAAGCGCTGGGTGCTGTCGCCGGGCGCCTGCGAGTTCTGCCGGGCGATCCAGCGTGACAACCCGGTCGTGCCACTTGACGGGGCGTTCGCCAAGATGGGTGAGACGCTGGGCGGGGTGTTCGGTGGTCGGCTGAGCCTGAACTATGCGGACATCACGAGCGAGCCGCTGCACCCGGGGTGCAAGTGCACGACGGTCGCGGTGCTTCGCGGGATCGGGGAGACGGAGGTGCAGTCGTGAGCCTCGCCACGCGGAAGCCCGGGATCGACGCCGCGAGGCTTGAACGGCTGATGGAGGACGTGTCGCGTGCGGTCCTCGAGGGCGACCGTCGCGGGTACATCGAGGCGATGCGGTCGGTTCGCGCGGTGATGCGCGAGGCACGGAAGCGGGAGATCAGGACGAAAGCGAGGGTATGACGATGGCAACCATTCTCGACAAGATCAGGGAACACCACGACTTGGGCGCCGACGCGAAGGTCGGCGTGAAGGCCGGACCGGCAGAGGAACTCCGCGTCAACGAGGACGCGCGGACGTTCCGTGCGATCGCCAACACCGCCGCCGTGGACCTCGACGACGAGGTCGTGGTCCCCGAGGGCGCCGACGTGGCGTACTTCCAGGCGAACAAGACGCTGTTCTACAACCACGACTACACACAGCCGATTGGGACGATGGTGAACAAGCCGAAGATGATCCGGCACGACGGGTCGAAGGCGTGGACGGTCTCGGGGTACATCTCGAAGACCCCGTTCGCGTCCGACGTGTTCACGATGATGAGCGAGGGCGTGATCCGTGGCACGTCGATCGGGTTCCTGGCGACCGAGAGCCGCAGGCCGACGGACGAGGAGACGAAGACCTACGGGCCGCACCGCTCGATCGTGCCGTCGTGGAAGTGGCTGGAACTGTCGATCACCGGGTTCCCCTGCAATGCATCGGCGATGATCCAGAGCGTCCACAAGGCGTCCCCGGACGACCGGGTGTTGGGCGGGCTGGATAACGCGCTACGGAAGGGCAAGATCAGCCGCAAGTCGGCCCGGATGATGGGGTTGCCGGATCGTCGCCGGGTGCTGGTGGTGGTGTGAGTGTTCCACGTGGAACACCCCAACGCTTGACACCCACCGGCCCCGAGGTACGATTCTGGCGTGAGCGGGGCGCGTTGCCCCGCCCAATGATGGTCCGACTCTCAGACTGACCCGCCCGCCTGCCCGCCGATCCCGCGAGGGGAAACGCCAGGAGCAGGGAGTAAGGGAGGCCGTGACGAGCAGCCGCAAGGTTTCTCTGCACCCCCCTTACAGGGCACAACTATGAAAATCACAAAGGCCCGCCTGCTCGCGCTCCTGAAGGGGCGCGGCTACGATGGCGATGGGTCGCTCGAAAGCGTCAAGGCGTTCGTCGATTCTGACGACGGCTTCGACCTCGTCGATGCGACCGGCAAGTCAATCGACCTCGACAAGGTGTTCCGCAAGACCGTCACGATCACCGCCGACGCCGGCGAGGACGTGCAGGTCATCGCGCCCGAGGGCGCCGATGAGCCCGCGATGGACGGCGAGGCGAAGATGGAGGATGAGGACGAGGAAGACGACGAGGTTGCGAAGGCGTACAAGGCTGGGCTCGCCCGGGGCCGTCGCGGCAAGGCGTCCGGCGTCCGCGACGGCGACACCGGCTCCCGCGTCACCCGCGTCAGCGGTTCTGGCGGGACGTTCAAGGGCGCCGTGGCCGCGTACAACCAGCGCGTCCAGCGGAAGCACCTGATGCCCGCCGACAAGCGCCCGGTGTTCTGCGACGGCATCAAGGCGATGGCCGCTGGCGCCTACTTCCGGCAGAAGTTCCGCGAGCAGGCTGGCGGCCACGCGTACCTCGTCGGCAAGGCCGACAACGACCTCGCCATCCTCAGCGACTACTTCGGGCAGAAGGCGTCCAGCACGATGGACCTCACCGGCGGCGCCGGTTTCGTCCCCGAGGACTTCTCGTCGGACATCATCGAGAACGTCGAGGAGTACGGCGTCGCGCGCGCGAACGCGCAGGTCGAGACGATGAGCCGCGACGTGCAGCACTTCCCGGTGCATACCGCCGATGGCTCGTGGTCTCTGATCGGCGAGGGCGCGGCTGTCACCGAGAGCGACCCGACGAACACGAACGTCAAACTGACGGCGGGCAAGTGGGGGCGCCTCTCTCGCGTCTCGTCCGAACTCGTCAACGACGGCGTGATCAACTGGGGCGACTACATCGGTCGCGCGTTCGGTCGGTCGCTGGCGAACGCCGAGGATACCTCGATGTTCATCGGCAACGGCCTGACGGCGCACCGGTTCGTCAACGGCATCTCGACGAAGTTGCAGGACTTCGATCTTGGGAGCGGGACCGATTCGGCGGGCCTCGTGTCCGCGTCGGGCAACACGTTCGCTGAGTTTGTGCTTGGCGACTTTGATGAGGTCTGCGGCACGCTCCCGGACTACGCGGACGGCAACGCCAAGTGGTACTGCTCCCGCGCGTTCTACTTCAAGGTCATGCTCCCGCTGGAAACCACCGGCGGGTCCGGCACGCCGATGTCCGAGATCGAGGGCCGTCCTGCCCGGATGTTCCGGGGCTACCCGGTCGTGTTCACCCAGGTCATGCCGACCGCCGAGGCCGACACCACGGTCTTCGCTCACTTCGGCGACCTGTCGATGGGCGCGATGCTCGGCACCGTCGCCGGGACGATGCAGATCGACTTCTCGGATCAGCGGTACTTCGACACCGACCAACTCGCGTTCCGTGGCCTCCAGCGGACGGCGATCAACGTCCACGACATCGGCAACGCGACGCGCGTCGGGCCGATCGTGGGGCTCCAGTCCATCACCTAACAGAAAGGGGAACGCACCATGCTTCCTTCACTCGACTCCAAGTGGTTCCCTGCGATCGCGCCTGCGGCGATCCTCGATAACGCAGCCGCGACCGGCATCGCTATCGACACCAGGGGCGGTGATTTCCTCGAAATCGCCGTTGTCATCGGCGCGTCGGACATCGCGGCGGCTGGCCTCAGCCTCACCGCGTCCGCCACGTCGGGCGGGACGTACACCGCCGTCTCCAACTCCGTGTTCGGCACGGACGCGGGGATCGACGGCACGACCTCCGTTCTTCCCTCGGCGACCGACGACAACAAGGTCTTCCTGTTCACCGTCGATTGCCGCAAACTCCCGTTCCCGTTCGTCAAGGTGCTGTTCACCGCCGGCGACGGCACGACGGGCACCTACGTTGCGGCGATTGCTCGCCTGAGCAATCTTGAGAAGTCTCCCACCACCTCGTCCGAAGCGGGCCTTGCGGCCACGACGGCGAGCGTTGCGATCTGACTACCCCATCATGGGGTCTCCGCCTGCCTCCCCCTCCCCCGGGGGGGCGGGTTTTTCCTGAACGGCTGAACACGGCACGGAGGCGTACTAATGGCAATCGGAGCAGACGTTTCACCGGGCATCGCGCACGTCAAGGCGTCGTATGGCTCGCCCGGCTCGGCGATGGGCGACTGGACCGTCCTGTACGACGACGCGACCACCGCGTCCGGCGCCACGGACTACCTGTACCCGTCCGCGATCGACGATTCCGTCGCCCACCGGGTCGTCGTGCCCGCCGGTTGCACCCGCGTCCTGATCCGCGCCGGGTATGACGCCGGGGCCGACGTGTTCAACACACAACCCATCGTCCGCCTGACCGGCACGGACTCGAACGGCGTTCCGCTGCGGATCGACAACGCGGACGCGAACGCGGCGGGCGTGACGCTGACCTGTGAGGCGGTATCCGCCGTCGTGGCGACCGGCGCCGTGGCCGGGACCGACACGGCCTACTCGAACGTCTCGACGCTCGACGGCTACGACCTCAAGGGCTGCAGGTACCTGTACGTCACGGTGGCGACGGCGGCTGACATCCTCGACGGCGCGGTGCAGTTGGAAGTCCCGATCCTCGGTCTGTTCATCAACTGATGCGGGGGGCGATATGGCGATCATCACAGCGGCGCAGGTCAAACTCTACATGGGCGTCACCGGGTCGGACGACGACACGCTGATCGGCGACCTGATCGACCGCGCGGAGGACGCCGCGCTCCGGTTCACCAACCGCGACGCCTTCGCCTCTGGGGCGATCGCCGCCGAGAAGCACGACGGGGACGGCACGGAGAGCGTGTTCGTCCGCGTGACGCCGATCTCGGCGCTGACCTCGATCACGATCACCGACGACGCCGGGACCGAGACGGTTCAGGACTCGACGACCTACCGCCACAACCCGAATACGGGAGAAATCCGGTTGCTCGGATCGAGCATTGGGCGATGGACCGGGTTCTCCTCACTGACCGGCCCGGCTGATCGGCGGTTTACCGCCCCGTCGTGGCCGGTCGGTTTTCAGAATATCGCCATCGCGTACACCGGCGGCTGGGCGGACGGCTCGGAGCCCGACGACCTGCTGCAGGCGCTGATCGAGATGACCGCGATCCTGTACCGCGAGGGCAAGCGGGACGGCACGCTGTCGAGCGAGACGCTCGGGGATTATTCGTACACCATCAAGCCCGACGACGACCGCTACAAGCGGGTCCGGATGCTGCTCGGCCCGTTCGTGAGGTGGACGCTGTGACGATCACGTCGATGTTGAACATCACGGTGACGACGCAGCGGCCCACGCTGGCGGTTGATGCCTACGGGGGCTCGACGCAGACGTTCGCCAACCACCTGACGGGGCTCGCGTTCAAGTTGGACGAACTGAGCGCGCAGGAGTCGATCCTGAACTCGCGGGAGTCGCAGACGATCACGGCGCGGGGCTGGGCGGTCGGCGACGCGGATATCCTGGCGAAAGACATCATCCTGTATGACAGCCGGACGTTCCGCGTGGTGGGCGTCCGCAAGGTCCGTAACCCGCTCGGGTCCGAACACCACACCGCCGTAGATCTTGAGGAACTGATCTGATGCCCGAGGACAAGTGGACCATCCGGGAGTTCCTTGAGGAGATCGACGAGGCGATCGAGGTCGGGCTGGACCGTGGCGCGATCGTGATTCAGGGCCGGGCGCAGTTGAACCTGAGCAGGCCGGGCACGCCTTCGAGTAAGACCGGGCTCAAAAACTTCAACCGCGCCAAATCGGTATACGACGGCGGAAGTGTTGGCGCCTTTGGTCGATACAGAAAACTTAGCAAGCGAGCCAGGACGGCGCTCCGCCAGGTCCGCGCAGTACGGGATCTTGGCGGGTTCATCGACGCTCCTGGTGGGATGCCAAGAAAGCGGACCGGAACACTGGCGAGGTCGATCGTGATCGAATCAGGAAAAAGGCGAGCAAGAAAGGTTGGCCCTGATAAATCGGTGCCATACGCAGCGATTCACGAGTATGGTGGGACGATCAGCAGCCCCGGCGGACAGCCTTATGTCGTTCTTTTTGGGCAAGCCGTATTCGTAAAGAAGGGAAGCGCCGCCGCGACGAAGCCACACACGAAGTTCACCAAGCCGCATAAAATAGTGATGCCCGCGCGGCCGTACATGCGTCCCTCGCTCGATCAGACCCGCGCGCAGGTCGCCGACGAGTTCGCGGACACGATCGCTAGCGTGTTCACGGAGCGGGCGCCGTGAGCGCCTACATCGCGCTGAGCGAGGGGATCGTCGCGCTGCTCGACGCCGATACGGGTGCGGGCGGGTTCAACCATGTCTCCTCGCCGATCGTGACCGGCTACTGGAATATGTTCGCGCCGAATGAGGCGGTGTTCCCGATCCTGGTGTTCACGCCGATCTCGATCGTTGATGAGAGCGGGTTCGGCAACGACATCCAGGTGGTCCGGGTACAGTTCTCGGTGTTCGTCGAGCGGCGGTCGGGTCTGGCGGTGTCCAAGACGATCGGTGACCAACTCAGGGCGGTGATCCGCAGGGTTGACCCGACGGTGACGGGCTGGACCGCGAGCGCGGGCGAGTTCACGGAGTCGGCGCAGTTTGTGGACGGAGAGACGATCCACTCGATTTACGAGTCCGAATACGCGATGACAAAGGATTGACCAATGGCTGTTATCACTGGAGCAACTGGATCGGTGACGAGTTGGACCGGCACGGCGAACGGCCTGCTGATCGGCACCAACTCGCAGCCCTCGACGTTCACGCTGAACTACAACGCGGACGAACTGGACACGACGGGGTTCGACGCGACCAACTCGATGGAGGCGATCGCGGGCCTTAAGTCGTGGGCCGGGACGATCTCCACGCGGTACGACGCGGCGCAGATCGGGTCTGCGGGTTCCGTGACGTATGGGAGCGGGTACGTCCTTCACACGAACTCGTGGCAACTGAACCTCGCCAGCGCCGCGAAGGACGTAACGGCGTTCGGCACATCGGTGAAGTCGTTCATCCCGTCGCTCATCGGGTGGGGTGGTCAGTACGACGGCTTCGTCGATGACACCTCGCCGCTGAGCGGGCTCGGGGTGGACCCGCCGGCGTCGGCGACGTTTGCGATGGACGCCACGCGGTCGATCGAGGGCGACATCACGGTCACCGGGCAGTCGGTGTCGTCAGCGCCGTCCGAGCCGAACACGGTGACGCAGACGTTCCGGGGCTCCGGGGCGATCACGGCGGCCGGGGCGAGCGGGCTGTTCAGCGTTGGCGAGATCGTGATCCCCGCGACCGGCACCCTGACCCTGACGGCCAGCACCGGCAGGACGTACGCGGGCTCGGCGTTCTGGACCTCGCTGTCGATTTCATGCCCGGCTGCGGGCCTTGTGGTGATGGATATCGCCTTCCAGGGGACCGGCGCGCTCTCGATTGGCTGAACGATGATGAACGCCCCTACCATCCTGACGCGCGGCTGCGGGGCGTTGCCCGCGATGCGCGAACAGGAGACACACCATGACAAGGGACCAACTCGCGGAGCATGCGTCGGTGATCTGGCGCAGCAGGAACATGTGGACCGTGGCGACCGGCGTATTCATCGGGCTCGTCGGGTACGCGATCGCTTCTGGCGTCGTCACCGGGATCGTGTACGTCGTGATGAACGCCGGGGACATACAGGAGGCGGTTCGCGGGTACATCATCGGCTGATACCCTCTTGTGGGGGGATGACCGATGGCTAAGGGCGGACGCAAGAAGGTCGGCGAGGCCTACGTCGAACTCCGCGCGGACTCGTCGAAGATCCAGCCGGAACTTGAGAAACTGCGCTCGGAGACGCAGAAGACCGCCAAGCAGGTCGAGGGCGACACGAAGCGGATCGGCGACGGGTTCGACAACGTCGGAAAGAAGGTTGAGAAGTCCACAGAGGGCTTCCGCAAGTTCTCTGGTGCGATCTCGTCAACGATCGGCATCTGGACCGGGATCGCGGGTGCTATTTCTCTGGTCGTTGGCCTTCTGGCCGCCGCCGCGATCGGGATCAAGAAGTTTGCCGACGCGCACAGCGCGATGCCGAAGGCGCGGCGGGAGATCGAGAAGACCCGTGAATCTCTGGACCGGATGCGGGAGAGTTATGACGCGCTGACCGGGGTAGATTCTGAGGCGAGGACGCAGGCGTTTCTCGCTGAGGCCCGAAGGATCGACGACGCGATCAATGAGCGGCTGAAGAAGGCTCTCAACACGGGCGGCCCCGCTGGCGCCCAGCGTGTCCTCGCCAGGGATGACGAATACCAATCACTGTTGGTCGAGCGGTCGAGGCTCAACCAACTCGCCGCGCGTGGGGTGCGGGACGCCGAGCGCGCTCGCGCCGTGGAGCAGGAGTCCCCCGCCGAGCCGACATCCACGCGGGCGCCCATCGACATTGGCGGCCCGATCAGGACATCCCCGGGCGGGCTCGACGCGACCCGAGAGTTCCTCGACCTCCTGCGTGAGATCGCGCGCAACACGAGAGATCCGCAGCAATGAGCCAGTTCGCCACAGTCACCGAACTCTACTCCAGTTTCGACGGCGGGGACGGCTCCGCGCCTCGCCGCGTGCGCGGGTTCCTGATCGACGCGCCGTCATTCATCGCCGAACTCGACTCGACAACCGATCCCGGGGCGTTTCCCCGCGTCGGGGCGCAAGACCCGGTGAACCCGCAACTCGTCTGCCAGTCCCGCGAGTTTCGCGCGACCGGCGATGGGCAGAAGTCGTTCGCGGAGTGCTTCTACGCGAGGCCCGGCGAGGTCTGGCCGACGCAGGACAACAAGGCGGCGGGCTACAAGTCGGATTCTGGGCTCACACGGATCGGGGTCATCCGTCAGCCGCAAGTCTTCGAGCGCCTCACGGCGATCGGCGCCCCGTTCGGCGGCGGCGACCAGTTTGAGTACGAATCGACGTGGATCGAATACATCATTCCCGAGCAGGTGTTCGAGGTCACGATCAACATCGCGGACTGGGACTTGAACATGCTGTCGGTGGTCGCTGGGCAGACCGGCAAGATCCACACGTTCGGGACCGCCCCGTCGAATAAGTGGCTGTTCCAGGGGGCGTCGTACAACCGGGTCCGGGCGACATCGGACGCCGATCACATCGTTGCGGTGAACTACCGCTGGATCGGCAGGGCGCCCATCGCGGCGAAGCCGCAGGACATCACGCTGAACGGGATTTACCTCCCGATCCCGGAACTCCCGCCCTTCGATGAGTACCGCGTCGCGGGGGCGGCGCAGGCCGGGGCGCTGACCGAGCCCGAAATCATCACCGCGCCGGTGTACGATCCCGGCGACGCGCAACTCCTACCGGGCGACCCGCTCGGGCTCGTGCCGCCGATGCCATGATCAACTCACTGCCTCAATCCATCAATCGCGGGTTCGCCCAAATCTACCCGGGCCAGGTGGTCCTCGCGTCCACAACATCGCCGGACATCGCGGCCAATATCACCTACCGGGTGCGGACGATCACGACCGAATCCGGCGGCGGGATCACGCTCACCGGTGTCAAGCCGATCAACAGGCCTGTTCCTGACGACAGCCTCGTCGAGATCGTACCCTGCGTCGCTGGAGATCCGTGTATCGTGATGCGGTTCGTCGGGATATCGCTTATGGTTCAACTCACCGAGAAGTTCGCCGAGGGCGAGTGCCCGCCGGCTTAGAAGAATGAAAGGGGCTCGCTATGGGCGGCTCACAAGCAGACGTACTCCGTTGGACCGGCGCCGCCGACGACGGCAACATGGCGACGGCCGGGAACTGGACGACCCACGCGGGGTCGCCGACGACCACCACGCCGAGCGACGGCGAGAGCGTGCTGTTCGATCACCGGTCGGCGACGGGCGTGTACGCCAACCTCGACCAATCGGCGCTGGAGTTGGCCGGGTTCGCGGTGATGCCGGGGTTCCGGTTCCAGATCGGGACGGCCTCCGCGCCGCTGCTGATCGACGTTGACCACACGAACTCGGCGACGGTCGATCCCTACTGCCGGATCTACGGCATGGGCCAGTACGTCAAACTCAGCGGCTCGATCACGAACGCCACGGTCTCGTTCCCCGGCGCCGGCAAGTTCCACCTGTCGGGCGGCTCGATCACGAACCCGGTGTTCGCGGGCGGAACTGTGATCGTCGAGGCGGACGGGCTGATCGCCCCGGCGTCCGGGTCCGGCGTTGCGAAGGCGCTGGCCGGGAGCGTGACGATCCGCCAGCACGCCGGGTCCGGCACGAGCGACACTGCGACCATGCTCGCGCTCGGCGGCGAGGTCAATAACTACCGGACAGCCAACACGATCGAGGTCGGCGGGTCTGCGGTGCTTCGTCAACTCGTGGACGCCGCGATCGACACGAAGATCGACCAGTACGGCGGCACGGTGTATATGAACAGTTCGGGCACGATCGCGCAGTTCAACGGGTACGCCGGCCTGGCGACGACGAAGGGCGCGCTGAACGACTTCACCATCTCGGCGCAGGAACTCCACCTGAACACGCACACGATGGACCTGAAGTCGGCGCCGATCGTTGTGACGGAGACGGCGGCGGCGGTGACGCACGGTTTCGCCCGCGTCGGGAGCGGCCCGGTTGGGTTCGCCGATCTCTAAGGGAGCCCGCCAGTGTCTCAGTTCGACTCCGGCGGCGGTCCTGTTGGCCCGGGCGATCTCGGCGACGGCCCCGGGCGCGACGGTCGCGATGACGTTGGCGGCGGCGTTGACATCCCGGCGCCGGAGGGCGACCACCATCGGTTCCTGTTTCTGGATCAGGGCGCCGGGCGGAAGCGGCTTGTTATCAGGGACGGGAGGGCGCTGACGACGAAGGACGGCGCGCCGTGCTGCTGTGACGGTGGGGGCGGCGAACTTCCGTGCGATGCGTTTGGGCCGTGCTCAAGGCTCACCGGGAGCGAAACGCGAGAGATCCTCATCAACCAGTCCACCGCGTGCGCCGCCGCTCTGTCTGTCACGATCGAATGGGACTTGTATTGGGTGGATAACTACCTGTGGGAGGAACCGTCGTTTTTCCACATGCAGGACGGGTCGGACTCGACCGGCAAGGTGTGCGGCGTCGGGTTTGCAGGCGCCGTCAGGGTTACGGACCACGACCCCAACGGCGTGCCGTCTCCGAACCCGATGGTATGGGAGGGGTCCGGTCGACTTGGGTTTCTCATCGCGAACTCGCCGTTCCGGCCAACTGATGCATTTGTTGCGTTTCAGTCGGATGGACAGGCCAACGTCGATCCGTACCTATTCAGCACGCACCACCTTGACATCGCGATCATCAACGCGCCGCCGATATTCAATGGCCTGCGGCTCTTTCATCACACCCTGTTCCCGTCTGACTCCGGTCCGTTCAATAACTTCGTGCGACAGCAATCGGCGAGCGATACGTCGTGGTCGGGGTCGTGGACACACACGCCGACGATCGGCAACTGCGCCGGGGTCAGCGTCTCGGGGGCGTGGTCGCTGTCGGCGACTCAGCAAAACACGCCGGGCGGGACCGCCGGGGCTCCATCCGCAACGTACCCCGCCCCGGTCCCGCAGGGGTGCCCCGGTGGAGATCCCCCAGATCCCGTCGAGGGCTACATCCCGAACGAGGCCGCCACGGGCTCGACACTCGAACAACCGGAGATGCCGCCGCTGAACTATGCGTCGTGGGTGAACCGGGTTGGTTCGGTTGGCGCGCCGGACGGCTCGTTCGGGCACGCGCACCTCGCCTTGCAGGCCGTTGCCACGAGGCAGTTTGTCGGGCTCATTGATTTCGTCAACGACGTGCCGGTAGGGGCGACCATCACCGGCTGCAAACTGGACCTCTGGATCAGGCACATGCGGGCTCCGAACGGATCGCCCATCAATGACACCACGATGCAGTGGATGAGGCTGTGGAAGGCGCCCGAGTTCCAGAGCATCCCGGCGTCTCAGCGACCGGAGCCTGTGGTTCTTCAAGTCGCCGGGGTGTTCCCGTCGCAGGACGGCTCGACGCCGTGGACCAAACTCACCTTCGGCCCCGACCTGTGGGGGCTGCCGCAGTCATTTTGGGATGACCCCGCGACCATTAGCGCGATCAACTCTGGCAACTTCGGATTCGGGACGTGGCTCCGCCTCGCGTCGCCGTCAGGATCATCCGGCACCGGCAACGAGTACCAGACTCAGATCGACGCGGCGTTCATGGAGATCCTGTACCAACTCCCGTCCGGCGCGTCGGGCTCGATCATCGCGCCCGCCGGTTGTGTAGGATGCGGCGGCGGTCCCGGTATCGACTCGCTCTGAGAGGTGACGGCATGAACGAAATCCCAACCAACGCGCTCCAACACAACACCACCGGCGACGGGTGGGCGTTCTACGGGTCGTCCGAGTTCGACCTGGGCGAGGATAACTTCACGTCCTCCGCCTGGGACGTGCGTAAGCGATCAACCGCCCGCGTCTGCCTGTCCTGCATCGAGGGATCGCCGTCCGCGTTCACGGTCACGGTCGAGTTCAGCACGAACGGCAATGCGTGGTTCACGCTGGGCTCCATCGCGTTCGGCGACCTGTCGGGTGGGCAGGCGATCACCGCCGCCCTCGACGTGGAGACCGCCGCGTTCGTTCGGGCGAGGGTGACGACTCCGGAATCCTCGAAACTGTTCTGCGTGGTCGATTGCTACGCGACGAGCGTGAAGGCCATCTCGTGATAGGGGTTCGCCATGCCCGACAAACTCAAAGACATCCCGGTCGTCCCGCTCCATGCGATCGAGGAGGAGACGCTGGGGGAAAGCGTTGACCCGCCCGATGAGTTCTCGTGGTACTGGCGCTGCCCGAACTGCGACATCCGGGTGTATGAGCGGGGCGAGAGCGACCAGGTGAACAAGTGCGGCGGGTCGGTGTCGAAGCCCAAGAAGATTTCGCATTGCACGGCCTGCGGGTCGGTGGTGAGCCTGAGCCCGACGCTGTGGTTTTCGTCGTGATGAACCCCACCGAGCGAAGGCAGGTGCGGCGATTGGCGTCGCTGGGATCGCGGGAACTGGCGAGGCTGTGGCGGGCGGGGCGATTGGATTGCCCGTCCGCGTGGCTGGCGCTCAAGGCGGCGTCGTGCTTCCGCCGGTCGATCCGCGACTTCGGGCTCGCGCGGGCGGGCGTGCAGCAGGCGAGATTGGCGACGTGCCAGGCGTGCCCCTGCGCTTCGGTGGGGAAGCCGGGGCGCCTGGCGCGCGTCAGCGTGGTCTCGTGCGGCCCTCTCGGCGATGACCGGACGGGCGAGGCTGAGCCGACCTGTGGCTGCATCGTCGCCGTGGTGGACGCTGGCGGCTCGTGGAGCCCTGCTGGCAAGACGGCGATCGAGCGGGCGCATGAGGGCTGCTCGCCGGACTGCCCGCAGGGGAAGTTTTAGGGGCGCCGAAACACCCGACCGAGCCGAACTATGACCGGCGTTCGGCCCTTGACGAACTCGCGGACGAGGGTTGGGGAGTGCTGCTCGAACCACAGGTCGTAAGCCGGGGCGAGGACGCCGCCGTCCCCCGTGTTGCACCAGAAATGGAACTCGCGGACACCGAACTCGAACGAGGCGAGGCGCATCGCGGCCCTGATCCACGACGCGGGGACGGGCTGCCACTGGCCGGGTGTGTTCTGCTTCCCGAGGACAGTGAGGCAGAGGACGCGGTTCTTGTTGGGATGAGCCCTCTGATGCAGCCGCAGGTGCCCACGGACTTCTCTGATGAAGTGCGCCCTACCCTTCGAGAGATCGGGGTACACGGCTGCGATGGTTGTGGCGGCGCTAATCATTTCCGCGTTGTCTGACGCGATGCGTTCGCTGGTGCCGAGTCTGGGGTTGTCCCACCAGCCATGCCACCAGATCCTCATGCAGATGGCGTGTTCACAGGCCCGGTAGAGCGATGATGCTCCCATTCGGTGCGAGCGATCCGTACGCCCTTGCTTCTCTGACGACTGGTCGTTGCGGTTGAGGTTGTAGCGTTCCTCATCGAACACGGCGACCCGCGCACCAATCCCGTCGTCGAGATTCGACACCAACACGGTTTCTACGTTTCTCCACATCGCGTCGTCTTCGGCGTCGGTCGGCTCATCGCCCATGAACCAGTCATCCGGGCGCCCCGCGAAGTATTCCGGGAGCAACCGCGCGAGGTTGATTAGGACGGCGTGTGGTTGGAATCCTTCAGGATTCTCGATCAGGTTACCCGGCTGCTGCATGAGCCTGATGGTGTGGGTGGTCATGGTGTCTCCTAAAAAACCACCAGCGCCGCCGCGATCACGACGGCCCCGATGGCGGTGATGACGGCGAGCGTCGCAATGAGCGGCGCCCGGACCGCGACGGCGCGGTCGTTTGGTTCGATGTCCCCGGCGCCGGTCCAGACGCGGGTGACGGTCTCGCGGTGTGTCGTGTCGTCGCGGTACACGTTCCACGCGGCGCGGACCGGATCGTCGGCTTCCACGCCGATGACACGGCGGTCGCCTGACGAGTCCTCGACTTCGACGTGGTAGGTGGTCATACCCCGCTACTCCGGTGGCTCTGTTTGCATCCCAACAACGTGACAGTTTCGCCCGCTCCGACCTATTTCCTCGGTTCCGTGCCGTGACAACGTGCGGACATTCGATGAGTCGATCGGCTTGTTCGCCTCTCTGATTTCACGGATGACTATTTTCTTGCACCTTTCACAAAACCGGAATCCCGGCTTCGCAGCATCGTCGTTGCACCGCTCGCACATCTTGAACTTGCTCATAACTACGACCCCATCTCCACCGCGTCGATGAACCGCTGGATCAGGTGCGAGCCGGGCATCCGCTTGAGTCGGTCATGGAGTTTTCTCGCGGCGCCCGCAACGTCCCCGTTCCTCGCGTACACGTTCTGTTTCCCGCGTGGCCGCGTGGTCGTCGCCACGACGGCGGGATCAACACCGTCGTATCGCACGCACTCGACCATCACGATTTCAGTTTGCATCGTTGATCTCCACAACCCGGACGTTCCGCCCGGTGGTTTCGTCTTTGCGCGTCCCGCACTCGCGGAGTACGCCGTCGTCGATCAGCCGAGTGATCGCGGGCCGGACGTAGTTCGGATCGACCCGCCCCAACGCCGCCATCGCCTGACGGTCGGTCATCGGCCCGCGCTGCCGGATGACGTTGAACACTTCGAGCGCCCGCCCGGTGAGGTCGTGTTGCGCGAACGAGTCGAGGCTGTTGTCGTGCATCCGGTGCGTCGGGTGCTTGCGCGGCGGCGTGTCGGCGATGGTCGGAGTGAAGAACAGGCCGTGCTGGTGTTCCTTCATTGGTTCGGCTCCGCTGCTTTGACGGCGAGGCGGCGTTGGAGTTTATCGGTGACGAACCACAGGAAGCGAAGCATTGCATCGACCCCTCTAGACTCGATCTCTTTGTCAAAAATCATCAGCCATTCATCGGCGAGCGACTGTGCTTCCACTTCCGCGTCGGCGTCCTCCAACGGCTCGCTGCCCGGATCGGGGGTCTTCGGGGTGGAAATAGTGTGATCGAGTGCGTCAATGGCGTTTCTAAGGGCGCATTGTGAGCATAGTTGAAAGGCAGACTTGCCATAGCAACATCCGCACTCGTTGGCCTCTGTGTGATCGAAGAACGCAGACTGGACGCGATCCATTGCCTCCCGCAGCGACGGCGAGGGGGTGGTTTCGTGGGGTGGTTCGGTGTTCAGTAGTTGACGCAGAAACCCGGCGATCACACCGCATTCTTTGTGGTCCAGATCCGCGCACTCTTGCTTGTCGTAATGCTCGGCGAGTTGCTGCGCGTATGACATAATCAAGTTCTCATCCATCGGTGTCTCCTGTCTTCGATCTCTTGTTGTGAACCCGCACAGTAATCATCGTCCCCACGAGCGCGATCCCCGCCGCGCCGATGGTCCCGAGCGTCGCCCAGGCGGCGTCGGAGATCCCGGTGTCGTCGGCGCGCCGCGTCGGTTCGGCCATCTGCTGCTGCGGCTCGAAGTCGCCGCCGCCGGCCTGTGCTGATCTGACCGCCGCGAGGATGATGATGCCCACGAGCCCGATCCCGGCGAGGATCAGCAGGGCGTCGAAGATCGGGTCGAGTTTTCGGTTTCGTCGGTTCATGTCGATTCTCCGTCGTATCGCTTGCGGTAGCCTGCCGTCCCGCCCCCACAATCGCATCCAAGCCCCGAGACGCCCTCCGGGTCGGCTGAGGCCAGATCGCCAGCAGGGGCGATCCTGCGGCCCCTCACGGGCAACCCTCGTTCTTGGCCCTCTGGGGGCGGTTCGGTGTCAAACGGTCGTTTGAGGGTCATCCGCCAGCCTCCAGCCGCCACCGCGTTTCATCGCACCTCCGCTCCACGCGCGACCGATACCGGACGCCGGTTGATCGCTGGTATTCGTCGGCCATGTATTCCTGGACCCGCTGGATGACGTCAACGATCTCGTGATCGACGCCCTTGTGGTCGGTCGCCGTCGCGTAGTTGCACAAGTACCCGCCGACCGCATCGAACACGTCGTCCATCATGGCGCGGCAGGCAAGCGCGGTCTTGTCCTTTGCGTTGATGATTTCGCGGAGTTCGGCGGCGCGTGTTTCCGCGATTTTGTCCAGCGCCAGGGTCAGGCTTTCGATGTCAATGGTCATCGGTAGTAATCCGGGGATTGTGATTCGGGGCTGTCCGGGTAAACGCTGTCCGGACCTGATTCCTCGCCGTAGTCATCCTCCGGCGTGTCCATTCGTTGATGCGTCGCAGCCTTGTCGATCGGCGACGAGTACGGGTCGCGCCCGAGGCACTTGGCGCAGATGCCGCACCTCGCGGCGGTGTCGCGCCCGCAGAAGTCGCAGCACCGGACGCCGCGCCGTGGTTTCTTTGGTGCGCCGCTCATCCGCCAGCCTCCGCCAAAATGCCGTCGATCTCAAGTTGGGCCGCGATCGCCGCGACAACCGATCCGCCGAGCAGCCCGCCGCCGCTCTCGCCCCACGGCCACGGCTTGCCGCGCAAACGGTCCGCGTAAATCTGGTTGCCCAGCCTCTCGTGCCGAGCCGCCGCGCGCTCCGTGACCGCCGCGAGTTCATCCGGCGACGCCTGTGCGATCCACGCCTTTGTCCGCGCGCGCCGCATGTCGAACGCGAGGTTCTCGTCGTCGCGGTCGGCCTTCTCGTCGGGCGCCCGCTCGCCCGGTAGCGGCACGTTGGACAGCAGCCCCTTGATCGCCTGCCAGTTCGGTTCGTGGTACTTCGAGGCCATGCGGTGCTCCTCGATCGCCCACACCACCTGCCCCGGATCGTGCTTGAGCGCCGCGATCTTGCGCCGCCAGAGTTTCTTCTTGTCGATGTTCCAGTCGGCGCGGTCGAACAGCGCTTCCAGCGTGAGGATCACCTTGCCCACGTCGTGATTGTTCATGTCGCCTCCTGTGTGCGCCGGTTCAGCCACTCCGCATCGGCGGCGTCGGCTTCGGCCAGTTCGCGTTGAAGATCGGCCAGCCGCTCCGCCTCGGACTTCCGCCTGCCGTTCCGCTTCTCGTGCTCCCCGTCGTCCTCCCATGATCGCGGGTCTTCCAGCCAGCCCTCGTCCCGAATCCAGTTTCCGAGTTGCTGGCTGAACCGGCCCCGGCCCAGCGGGCTCGCGGCGTAGGCGAGGGCGGCGACGGCGGGGGCGTCCCAGTCGGGGAGGCCCAGGTCGTGCAGCCGGGTGGACAAGAGCCGCTGGAGGTCGCGGGCGCCGTGGCGCCGCTTGGCGAGTTTGGGCCACGCGGCTTCGACCTGCTGGACGAGGGAGACGAGGCGGGCGTTCTGCTCGTCGGTGGGCTGTTCCACGGGGAACACCGGCGCGGGATCGGTCGCCTCGCGCGCGCTCTTGGATTGATTGTCCTTCTCTTTGTCCTTCCCTTGTCCTTTATGGGGCGCTGCGCCCCTATCAGGTGCGCCCTGCGCCCCGTTGGAACGGGTCTCTGCGCCCCGTTGGGGGGTATCTGATAGGGTCTCTGCGCCCCTATCCGAACGGGGCGCTGCGCCCCTATCAGGACAGGCGGCGATCACGCGATCCATGACGATCGTCGTCCGATTGGTCGGCTTCCCGCCAGCCCTCGACCGGGCGCCTCCGCCGACATCGACCCGGACGAAACCGCCACCGGCCAGTCTGGCAATCGCCCGCTTGGCCGTTCCCCTGTCGGCGTTCATCACCTTCGCGATTCGACCGATCGACGCCCAGCACCCGTCGCCCTTCCCGTCCAGTTCCTCGATTGCGAACAGGGCAAGTTTCGCCATCGCCCCGAGCCCGAGGTCGGCGTTCCTGATGGCTATCCGCTTTTCGAGTCGGCTCAGCATTGTGCGACCGATCAATAAAAAACACCGCCAGCGTGAAGGCTGGTATGTGAAGAACGGCCCGCCGGACTAGGGCGCGCTGGCGGTGTTTATGCGTCAGTGGTTGGGAGTCTCATTCTTCACGCCCCCACCATACCGCGCCGCCGCCCTGGGCGTCAAGCGGCCGGCTACGGACCCACTACTGTTCATATACGCCGTCGCCGGCCAACCTGTCTTATGTATTTTCAACCTGTCTCATAAAAATCCGCTACAGGAGATGTAGCGGGCCGCTACGCCGGATGTAGCGTGGCCCGTTGACAGGATTGTCAGCGGATTGTCAGCGGATTGTCAGCGAGAACACGCCGCCCGGCGTCAATCGAAAAACTACTCCCCAAGTTCTCCCCAAACCGTCAACAGCGGGGGCCGGTGATTCCCCCAGTTATCGGCGCGGACCCCGGGGTTTTCCCTAGAAAACGCCCCGATTCGACGATTTCTCGGATTTACTTCAACACACGCGGCTGAAAATCCCGATGATGGTGGTGTCGGGATGACGCCCGGCCTCGGCCAACCGGAGAGCAGGTTGGAGGAGCCCGCGAGGGCAGGAGAAAACCATGACAACCGAGACGAAACAGACCACGCACTCACCGACGCCGTGGTATCACGCAAACGGGAATGAAATCCACGACAAGAAGGCCAAGTATGGCGAAGGCGGCGCGAGGATTGGCGACACCCCAAACAGGATCGCCATCGTTGGATACCCATACAACGACGACGCGGGGAAGGAGGCACAAACCGCCTTCATCGTCCGCGCCGTGAACAGTCACGCCGCGCTGGTTCTATCGCTTCAGGAATGCGCCGACGAGATTGACGCGCTGACCTACGACGGCTCCGGGGCCAGGCCGACAGCAATCTCGGCTGTTGTGCATCGGGCACGAAAAGCGCTGGCCCTCGCCCTAGCGGAACCCACAGCCTGATCCTCCCGCCGCCCGGCGCGCGCTCGCGGCGCGCTGGGCGGCTCCTTTCGACAAGGAGACACCATGAACGACCAACAAACCGAATGCCCATTCTGCGGCGAACCCGCAGACCCCAGCGACATCGCCAGGAACGACCGATGCGAGGAATGCCACGAGGAATCGCTTGACAACCAGCGCGAACTCGACCGCCTGCGCGAACTCGGACGCATGGACGACAGCGACCCGCGCAAGCCGCTCTACACCTACAACGACGTTCTACCGGATTGACAGGGGCCGACGTGTTGTCGGCAGGGGCGCCGCCTTGTCCGGGCGGCTTCCCCGCCGCGAACGCGCGGAATAAGGAGACCACCATGAAGATCAGCACCAGAGAACTCAGCGACCGTATCGACGCCTTACAAGCCAACCTCGACGCGATGCGGGAGACGCTGCGCCGCATGGACCGCGATCGGATCGCCGCGATGGACGACGACGTACTCGCCAAAGTCTGCGAGGGCATCGCCGACGACATCGACATCTCGGCGGCGGTCGTCGTGCCCGGCTCGCTCGGGTCGTGGAAGGAATCGTACTTCGAGGAGATGCGCATGAGGATCGGGGCATGACCACAACCAAGCGAACAGACAGAGAGATAATCGGCGATATCGCCAAGATGATCGGTTGGACTCTTGCGCAGCACTTTGATGGACCGCATTGGGAGCAACCTAACGGACACTTGCATTGCTCGCTGTTCAACCCGATCGAGTGTCACGACGACTTCGTACTCGCAACGAACGAGATGACCCCGCAGCAGAAGTTCGACATGTTCTGCGAAGTCGTTGGTGGCACAGAAAACCAGGTCTATTCGTGGTCGTGGGATGTTGAAGACATCAATCGGTGGCTCAATGCCGACCTCCGCGACAAGTGCGTTGCGATGTTGAAAGCGACGGAGGAACCCCAATGACCGAAAAACTCACCGAACCCAACGGCGCGGAAGTCACCGTCAGGAAGTCGCCCGGCGGCGGCGTGCGGATCGAGAAATGCAAGCCGGGCACGAAACTCGTGATGAGCAAGATCGTCATCAACGGCGAGAACATCGACAACCTGATCCTCGCCATCGGCAGGGTGACGGGGAGGGAGATCGAGTAATGTGCAACCCAGCGTCATTCGTGCTGACGAAGAAGTCCGCATTCTGGAGCATGTCTTCGGACCACCACACAAAGATCAGAGAGGAATACGGCATCGCCGAGGAGACATCTCGCGTACCCCGGCTCATCAAGTCTGTTTCGGTCGAGATCACGCCGCCGGATGGCGACATGCGCAGGCCCATCGAAGAATGGGCGTACCGCGTTGACCAAGACCTGCTGCCCGAGTGGTACGACGCGGAGGACTGCGAGCGCCGCGCCAGGCTCGCGCTGGCGGACTGGCACGAGGCCCGCGTTATTCTCGATGGCGAACACGAGATCACCGGCGACCGGCATGTGTATGCGTTGGGCAACTCGACCGTGACGGCGTGGGGCAACTCGACCGTGACGGCGTGGGGCAACAGCGTCAAGACCACATCAGAATCGCCAAACGCGGTCGTTATCGACAGGTCGAAACCGGGTCCGCCCGTTGTCACGGTGGGGGTGTCGAAGTGATCGCCACCACACCCGAAACCCTCATGGACATCCAGATCCGCGACCAGTGGATCGAAGCGCTCCTGAGCAAGAAGTACCGCCAGCACCGGGGCCACCTGCGGAAGATGCCGCGCGGCGTCAAGACCACGCACGGCGGCGACCGCACGCACAAGGCCGGGGCGTTCTGCGCGCTCGGCGTCCTTTGCGATATCGTGTTCCCCGACCAGTGGGGCAGGCCCGACGCCAATGGCGTCTGCGAGATGATGGGGAGCCGGACGTACCCACCGAAGGCCGTGCTGCGCGTCGCCGGCCTCGACGGCCCGTCGATGCGGGCGGTCCAGGCGATGAACGACGACGGGCAGGACTTCCGCACGATCGCGGAGTGGATCAGGAATAACCTTTAGGAGACAACATGAGAAGAGAAGAAATAGACAACAGAAGGGTTTACCTCGCCGGGTGCGTTCTTACCGGGATTTCCAGCAACGGCCCGCTATCTGAAATGCTCGCGAAAGAGGAAGTTGATAACTCGCTCAAGACCGGAACGGTTGTGGCGCTTCGATGTGTTCAGATCGCTGACGCGGTTATCGACAAACTTGATAGTGAGCCACGCGAATGATTACCGACACCCAACGCGAGCAGCGGCGACAGCACGTCGGGTCCAGCGACTCGCCCGCAATACTCGGCGTCAGCCCATACGCCACGGCGGGTGATGTCTATTGGTCCAAACTCGGCGTCGAAAAACCGTGGCGCAAAGAGTACGACGCGGGCAACTACTTCGAGGCGGCGGTCCTCGACCACGCCGACAAGATGATCGGCATCCCGATCGCCGTCCGAGACGAGACGTTCATCAGCAAGGGCGGCATCCTCGCCGCCAACGTTGACGGCATGACCACAGACGGCGAGCCCGTCGAGGTCAAGACCGTCCGGTTCAACTCGCCGGTATTCGACGAGTGGGGCGACGAGGGCACCGACGAGATCCCGCGATACGTCATGGTGCAGGCGCAGCACCAACTCCACTGCTGCGATGCTGACACCGCCTACGTCGTGGGGCTATTCTCAAACTTCGATACCCGCACCTACGTCGTGAAGCGGCACCCGACGATGATCGACATGATCGTCAGCCGTGGCGAGGCGTTCTGGCGCGATCACGTCGAGAAGCGCGTCCCGCCGCCAGAGACGGCATCGGTCGAGGTCTTGAAGCGAATCCCGCGCGAGCCGGGCAAGGTGGCGAGCGTCCCGATCGAACTCGTCCGCGCCGCGTGCGCCGCCCGCGATGATGTCAAGGCGGCGAGTCAGAAACTTGAGGCCGCGAAGGCCGCGCTGATCGAGGCGATGGGCGACGGGGAGATCGCGGAGTCTGACGGGTTCCGCGTGTCGCTGGCGTTGCAGAGCCGCAAGGAATACACCGTGAAGCCGTCCGAGTTCCGGGCGCTGAACTTCCGATTGAAGGGGAACAAATGAACATCACCGGAATCAAGCATCTTTTTGCAGAGCGAGACAGGTTGATCGAGATCATCCGAAGGATCGACCCCAAACCGGAATCAGAATCAGCCGAGACCCCATCAAAGCCGCCGATCAGGATCTCAACACCGGATGACGGGACTTGGAGGCAGCACAGCACGCATCCTATTCCAGACAAACTCCAAGCGAGCATCAGGGAGCAGGTTCTCAAAGAGTGGGCTCACCAGTTGGATGTGATTGAAGGGCAACTCAAATCACACAACATCGACCCGTTTGAGGATGACCAGCCATGAGCAACCAGATCGAACGCAAGCCCGACAACCGGGGCGCCCTCGACGCGGGCTCCAATCTCCGCGCCATCGGCGAGGCGGTGGGGTCCGAAACGCTACTCAAGAAGGTCGTTCGCCGGATGCCCTCGAAGGATCAGGAGCGGGCCGAGCAACTGCTGGCCCTGATGATGACCGAGGTGCATCGCGAGCCGAAACTGTGGCTCTGCGACCCCGAGAGCGTGCAGCGCGCCGCGATCCAGGTGACGATCCTCAACATGGAGCCCAACCGCGAGCGCGGGTTGCTCTACCTGATCCCGTACAGCAACAAGCGCGACGACGGCTCCTACGTCACCGAGATGCAGGTCCAGATCGGATACCGGGGCATGATCCATCAGGCGAGCCGGTCGGGCGCGGTGCGCAAGATCGAGGCGGTCCCGGTGTTCGCCGAGGATCGTTTCGAGGATCGTCGCGGCACGCAGAATGAGATCATCCACGTCCCCGACTACGGCGGGCCGCGATCAAACATCGACCTGCGGTTGGTGTACGCCGTCGCCACGCTCCCGAGCGGCGATCACATGCACGACGTTCTGACGAAGGCCGAGATCGACGCGATCCGCAAGCGATCGAAGTTCGGCCAGGGGGGGCCGTGGGCGAGCGACTACATCGAGATGGCGCGCAAGACGGCGATCCGCAGGCTGTTCAAGTACCTGCCCGCGTTCGCCGAACTCGGCACGGTCCTCGACCAACTGGAGCAGGAGGATCGTGTTGAGTTTGTGGGGGCATCGTCGATGCCCGAACTCCCCGGCAGCGGTCATGAGCGCAAGACCCGCGCCGACGAACTCACCGAGGAACTGTTCGAACCCGCCGAGAATCCGAAGCCGGAACCGAAGCGGCCCCGCAGCGATGAGCCGGTGGTCATCACGCCGGACGATATCCCGTTCTGAAGACTGACCGTCACACCAAGCAGGAGACCAGCGATGAGCGACAAGAACAGAATCAGATTCTCGTGGTACGGGATCGACCCGATCGACGACGATGAACGTGATGGCTTCCGTATTCTGATTGAGGACGATGACGGCAACGCGGTGGGCGAGGTCGAGGTTGACTGCGAACAGATGCACCACATCATCACGGGCGAGGCTACGTTGTACGCAGAGATCAACAGCGACGACTGAATCCTCCTCCCCCCGTCGCCACGAGAGGTCGCGGCGGCGGGTTTACCGAAAGGAACACGATGGACGACCGCTACACCAAAGACTTCTGCACCACCAACCGGGGAACCACCTACACCCCGGCGATCAAGCAGCGAGAGAAGGAAGGCCGCATAACTGTGGGTCAAGCGGCGGCGCGGATGTCGATGTCGCCCGAGCGGTTCACCAAGTGGTGCGAGCGCCACGGCGTGGAGATCGAGAAAGACAACGTGCTGTGGCGCGCGGTGAAGCGCGCTGTGGAGGGGGTGGGGTGATGGAAACCATGAGAGATATAGAGAAGTTGAATCTGCTGGCAAACTTATTCGACGTAATGGATTCCGAAGAAGATAATCCAAACCGCGCAGTTCAACACGATCTCCGCAGAATCTCGGCCCGCCTCGCCACCCTCGAAGCCCACGTCGCGGCGGGGAGGGAGTTGGCGGAACGTATTGAAGTGATCCACGATAGCGATGATCCACTGAGTTGGATAGAGATTGATCCAGATGATTGGAAAAAC
>Ga0209475_10001193_pt1 | contig 35062 bp, 16 predicted proteins | sample tdDd471_FD_187128 | JGI IMG/M metagenome (GOLD analysis project Ga0209475, IMG submission 187128) | Marine sediment microbial communities from the Atlantic coast under amendment with organic carbon and nitrate - tdDd47.1 (SPAdes)... | ecosystem: Environmental > Aquatic > Marine > Coastal >... | reverse complement strand
ATGGTAACGTTCATCTGACAAACACTCCTCCCCAGGGGCGTGGTGCCAAAGTAGAACAAATGCGTGAAAACAAGAGACATCATGCAAGACCGGACTCAAGCAGCCAGAGCAAGGCAGACAAGAAGAAAAAGAAAGAAGATAAAAAGAAAGAGAGAAAGGCCGCCAAGAAAGAAAAGAAAAAGTTCTATGCAAAATATCCGGGTGTCAAAGTTCAGTTGTATGTGACTAGCTGGTGTGCAGATTGTAAAAAGGCAATCGCATTTTTCAAGGCCAGTGGAGTAAGTTTGCAGGTCTTTGATGTGGAAAAAAATCAGAATGCCGCCAAACGAAAAGATATGATTTCTCCTGCCAAGACAATTCCTGTTGCCGTCATTGGTGATGGCGAGATTGTTGTAATCGGCTTTAACGAATCCGAATATTCCAGTGCGCTTAAAAAGTCAAAATAGCTTTTAATAAGTATTTAAATTAAACAGGGGGCGTTTTTTATTACACTCTCTGGAAATGAGATGTTTTATTTTTGGCTCTTGTGCATGTTGTAATTGATTTAAATGTTGCGTAAGAAAAATAACTTGAAAATTGATGGAAGGGTATTATGAAATTTTTTGTAGTAATGATTATGCTTGGACTTGCCATTTTTTATATATATGACAAGACCAAAAGTCTGGTGGTCTCGGATCAATCCACTTCTTTAATGTGGCAGATTGAACCATTTCATCAGCCTCTGGATTATGTGCGAGCAGGTGATCGCTGTACGGAGCTTGAGTTGATGGGATTTGACGATTGGCGTTTGCCGACAATCAGGGAGTTGCGCACAATCGTCAGAGGATGTTCTTCCTCAAGATATCCAGGTTCATGTCGTTCATTTGAATGTAGTGGATGTCCTGCAAATGGCGATAAATGTTACATTGATGACAGTTTTGATGGGCCATGCGGTAAATACTGGGCTAAAGGTTCCAGAAAGGGTTACCGTGCAATGAACTTTACAAAATCTTCTTTTAAAAAACATGATCCCATAGCATATTTTCATGTAAGGTGTGTCAGAACAATAAAAGAGTAATGTTTTTTTATCCTTAAAGGCATAAATAAAAACTGTGTTCGTAACTTACAAGGGGAAGAAATGATAAAATATATTTTGATACTGGTGGCACTTGGTAGCGGGAGCGTTTATTACTACTATTCAACAAGACCATTGATTTTACAAGATTCTGATAATGGCTTAATGTGGGAAATTTCTACATCATACAATGACGTTGGGTATATCAGTGCCGAGAAATATTGTAACAATCTGGAGCTTCAGGGCTATGATGACTGGAGAGTCCCAACAGTCAGAGAGAATAGAACGATAATTCGCGAATGTCCGAATACTGTAAAAAATGGCAAATGCAGAAGAGTTACATGTGATGGTTGCAAACATATTGCTGGTCATTGCTACAGAGAAAAGAAACTCCAGGGTGTTTGCGGAAGGTACTGGGCCAAGGAAGATAGATATAATTATTACATGGTAGATTTCAATATCGCGTCAATAACCATGGCTGGTAAAAGTGACAGTTTCAAGATCAAATGTGTCAGAACCATTCGCTGATAATGGATAATATATAAAAAAAAGATGGGCATAGCTGGCCCATCTTTTTTTGTTTAATGGTGTTTGAATTATCTGCTACAGATTTCTTCATGTTGGCAGTCATTTGTTTCGCTACAGGTGTCGATGGTGCATGCATTATCGTCATCACAGAGATAATCCTGCGGGACGCTTACGCATTGGTCATCCTGGGTGTCGCAAATGTCATCGGTACAGCTAATCTGATCGTCGCACTCCGGAACCATGCCTTCAGTGCAGCCAAAATTCATGTCACAGTATTCAGCTCCATTGCAGAACACGCCGTCATCGCAGCTGATGTGATCACTGGAGAATGTACAACTGTGATTGTCCGGATTGCACTCGTCTACTGTGCAGTCAATGTTGTCGTTACAGTCACTGTTGGAGTCGCAATATTCTTCGCAGAGGCCGTTTAGGCAGACCTCTTTGACATTAGGGTTGATATCGCAGATTTCATTATCCTGCATTGGTGTATTTAGACAGCCAAGTTCGCTGTCGCAGGTATCTGCGGTGCAGGGGTCATCATCTGAACAGTTCAAGGTCGCAGAACCGGATTCGCAAGTGCCGCTATTACAGGTGTCGCCAGCTGTGCAGATGTTTTCGTCATCACAGCTCATTCCACTTCTTGGTTCATTGCTGCATCCGCTAAGAGGATTGCATTCATCAACTGTGCAGGGGTTTTGGTCGTCGCAGTCTATTTCCTGCAGTCCTTCGCAGATACCCATAACACATGCTGATACGCTTGTGCAAAGGTTGTCGTCATTGCAGGAGTTTCCGGTTAGAGGTATGTTGTCACAGGTTCCGTCATTGGTGCAAAGGTCTTCGGTGCAATCGTTTTGATCATCGCAGTTTACAAATTCGCCAGTGCAGACACCAGCGTTACACGTATCATTAAAGGTACATGCAATCAGATCGTTGCAGGCTTTGCCATTTTCTGAGTTTTCAAAAATACAGCCCGTAGCCGGATCGCAGCTGTCTTCTGTGCAGGAATTCAAATCATCACATTGCTTTTCTGTTTGAATTCTACATTCTCCCAATAGACAAATACCATCTACGGCACATTTACTTTCAGGCTGACATGCTACATTGTCAGTAAATTCATAGCTGCAGCCTATGGCCGGATCACATGTTTCACTTGTACATGGGTTTTGATCATTGCAGTCAGAGTCAAGCTCGCAGAATATTTCACAGCTTCCAGCAAGACATTGACCGGCCTTGTTATCTACACTGCACGGTGTCTGGTCTGTCAGAGCATTGTTGACACAACCTGTGGCAATATCACAGCTGTCTTCGGTGCAGGGGTTGCTGTCATCGCAGCTTATCTCATTTCCTTCGCAATAGCCTGCATTACAATTGTCATTAGTGGTGCAGGCGTTGTTGTCATTGCAACTGCCAGTGCATGAGTTCGCACAATAACCGTTTCGGCATACACCAGAACCTCCACCGGTAAGCTGGCAGGCTGTTTGATCGTCTTTGGCAGAGTGGGTACAGCCTGTTTCAGTGTCACAATCATCAACCGTGCAGTCGTTGTTGTCGTTGCAATCTCTGGTACTTCCTTCACAGCTACTCATATTGCAGCTGTCATTAATGGTACAGGCATTGTAATCATTGCAGTCGCTCAGATGAAGCACTTCTGACTTGCAGCCTTCAACTGGGTGACAACTATAAGCGAGGCAAGGATTGTCGCCTTCACAATCAATGGCTAAGGTGGTGACACATTCTCCAAAATTACAGGTTGCCTGTCTGGCGCAGGCATCACCATTACATTGTTTGTCATTGTCTACAACGCGGATGCAGCCTACGCGAGGATCGCAGCCCACATATTGACAGCCATTTTCTTCAAAGGGACATTGCAGCTCTCCTTCATGACCATTACATTCTCCACCGGTGCAGAAATCTCCAGTGGTACAGGGATTGCCGTCGTCACATGGTATGATGTTATTCTCATCATTCACGCATCCAATGCCTTCTTCGCATTTGTTGATCGTACAGGGGTTGCCGTCGTTGCAGATTGCATCGTTTGTTGTTACCGCGCAGTCTCGCGAGTTCTCATCGCAATAGTCAACTGTGCAGGTAAATCCATCATTGCAGACAATGGGCATGCCAGGCATACAGCCAAATGAAGTGTTACAGCTTTCGGTACCGTTGCAGTAAAGTCCATCGTCACAGTAGTTATTGTTTGCCGAGTGTCGACACCTGCCGGATGTACTGTCGCAGAAATCTACTGTGCAGGCAATGTCATCGTCACAATCAAAATCATTTTCACAGAGTTGAGCGCATTGCCCTTGCTGGCAAATGCCATCGTTTAGACAAGGCAGATTGTCTTCCAGTGGCGGGTTGAAACATCCAAGGGTTTCATCACATGAGTCTGGGCCTGTGCAGGTGTTATTGTCATCGCAGTCCCTTTGTTGGCCTTGGCAAATGCCGTTGTTACAGCTATCCATGATGGTACAATTCAAGCCGTCATCGCAGGCATTATCACTGAGGTTTTCATGTGTACAGCCCAAAACTGCATCGCAGGTATCAGAGGTACAGGCGTTTTCATCATCACAGGCATTGTTTACAGGGGTGTATATGCAGCTTGCTTCGGATTCAACACATGTGTCGCTGGTGCAGTCTATGCCATCGTCACAATCGATTGCATCACCGGCAACACAGCCAAAGTATGGTAGGCATTGTTCATTACCATTGCAGAAGATTTGGTCATCACAGGCATCATCATGTGTTACGTGTTCACAATATCCGGTTTCAAGATTGCATACATCGTCCGTGCATGAAACAAGATCGGCACAGTGTTCATCACTGTTACAAGGTAGGCGACAGATGCCGGATAGGCAGACACCCTCAGCTCCTTCGACGATTTGACAAACTTGCAAGTTTTCGACATTTTCATGTGTACAGCCAAATTTAGAATCACAGTTGTCTATAGTGCATTCGTTGTTGTCGTTGCAATCCCTTTCAATTAAGCTGCCACATTCTCCTGTCTCGCAACTGTCATATAAGGTGCAGGCGTTTTCATCATCGCATGGTGTTTTCAAATCTACATATTCGCAGCCGTTTTCCGGTATGCAGACTGCATTGATACATGGATTTGGGCTTTGGCATTTATCGGATACATCAACATGATAAACTCCTATTAAGGGATCACAGAAATCATCTGTGCATTTGTTGTTATCATTATAATCAATCGCATTGCCAATACATTCCCCGTTTGTACAAGTGTCGTTGGTGGTGCAGAGATTTCCATCGTCGCAGGAATTTGTATGCTCTTGATATTCGCAGCCTGTTGCTGTGCAGATGTCTGTTGTACAACCATTGTTGTCATCGCATAAGTTTGTGTTGGTAATGTGTACACAGCCAAGCTCGGTACAACTGTCTTCCGTGCAATTATTCTGGTCATCACAATCGCTATTCTGACTGCATAAGTTTACACAGTTGCCATCGTTGCATTGTCCTGGTTTTCCGGTTTCCATTGTGCAGGGAAGGCCGTTTTCAGAGATGTTGAAGACACAACCTGTTGCGCTGTTACAGCTATCATCGGTGCAGGCGTTGTTGTCATTGCAATTTATTATACTGCCCTGGCAATAGCCATCTATGCACGTATCGTTTTCAGTGCAGACATTGTTGTCATTGCAGTCTCCATTACATTGAGGAGCACAATAACCCTGCAAGCATCTTCCACCATTGTTGCAGTCAATGTTATCTTCTGCCGGAACATTGGTGCAACCAGTTGAAGGATTACAATCTGCGATAGTACATTCGTTGTTGTCATCGGGGCAGACTCTTGTTTCAAGTGCTTCACAATAGAAATTACAGGCACTTGACAGTGTGCAGACATTGTTGTCTTCGCAGGCAATACCCGTTACTGTTTGTTCGTTTACGCATTGGCCACTTTCCGGATCGCAACTATCAATGGTGCAAGGGTTGGAGTCGTCGCAATTTATTGAGTAATCACTGATGCAACCCAGGTTTGTGTCACATGTTTCTAAACCATTGCAATCGTTGCCGTCATTGCATAATTCATCTAAAGGTATAAAATTACACTGTCTGCTTACTACATCGCAGTTGTCAACAGTGCAGGCAATTCCGTCATCACAGGAGTTGTCGTTGATACATCCCTCTATGCATTCGCCGTTCATGCAAAGCCTGTCCACAATACCGGATCCGCACAGGATACCATTTTGCAGATTGGTATGCTGACAGCCTGTTGTGTTGTCGCAGTAATCCTGGGTGCAGGGATTGTTGTCATCGCAGGTATCCGGATCACCGATGCAAACACCGTCAACACAGAAGTCGTTAACAGTGCATATTAGTTCGTCGTCGCAAGCCTGATTAAGTGGTATATAGGTACAGCCCTTATCAAGATCGCATTTACCTGCTTTGCATTGTCCTCCCAGATTACAAAGACTGTCCTCTGCATCGTGCAGACAACTGTTGTTTTCTTCATCGCAGTTGTCAACAGTGCATTCTATCTCATCATCGCAATTGGGTGGGGTGCCATCAATGCAATCCTGCTCGGTATCACACAACTCATAGCCGTTACAGAAAATTCCATCGGAACAGTTTTCATTGTTAACAATGAATTTACAATGAGATGTCTCAGGGTCGCATATATTGTCGGTACAAACAATGTTGTCATCACATTCAGAATCATCTGTGCAGCTGATTACACATACCCCGTTGTAACAGGCCATGTCATTTCCGCAGTCCGTACCATCTTCGACAAAATCAACAGCGCATCCTTCTGTGGTGCATCTTTCGTTTTCGGTGCAGACGTTATCATCACTGCATTTGCTGTCGTCAGGAACGAATTCGCAACCAAAGAGATCTTCGCTGCATTGGTCTGTTGTACACTCCACATTGTCATTGCAGATAATTGATTGACCATCGGTACAACCAGTATCAGAGCAGCTTTCGGAACCATTGCAGAATATTCCGTCATCGCAATCAATGGATGTACCCACACAGATTCCTGATGTGCATTTGTCGAAGCTTGTGCAAACATCGTTGTCGTCACATTCTATGGTGTTGAAATTCTCATTGCGACAACCATAGCCGGGTATACATTCATCATCTGTGCAAATGTTGTTATCATTGCAACTCAGTATTTCGCTTCCACCCACACAGCTTCCAGCCGAACAGGCATCGTTTAAGGTGCAGGGGTCGTTGTCATCACAGGCACCATCTCTTGGAATGAATCTGCAACCTTCCTCGATATCACAGACGTTAACAGTGCAATCGTTGAAGTCATTGCAATAGCTGTTTCTGGTTTCGTGCTGACAGCTGTCGCTCTCTTCATCACAGAAGTCTCTGGTGCAGCTTAAATTGTCCGAGCAGTCGGGTGGGGTGCCACTGATGCAGTCTTTAGTAATGTCGCAGATTTCTTCGCCATCGCAAAAAATGTTGTTGTCACATAAATCATCAAAGGCTTCATGTGAACAATAGCCATTTTCCTTGTCGCAAGAATCGCTGGTACAGGAAATACCATCCTGGCATTGCCAGTCTTCAGTGCATCCTGCAACACAGAAACCATTGAGACATACTTCATCAATTCCCGCAAGTATGTCGCAGGTGGTAAAGTCTGCAAGCTTTTGATGAGTGCAGTCTTCTACCAGATCACAGGTGTCAATGGTACATGGATTGTTGTCGTCACATTTTGTATTGTCTGCTGTATAGACACAAGTGTCCAGTTCCTCATCGCATATGTCATCCGTTGTGCAGGAGATATGGTCATTACAAATAACTGGATTTGGATGGGTGATATTTGAACCTTCAGGGAGTTCCGGGTTGCAAAGGTCAAACGGACCATTACAGTAAAGACCGTCATCCCAGTTTTTCTCTTCACCCATACATTGTTCAGTTGCACAGGTGTCGTTTACTGTGCAGGGGTTGCCATCGTCACAACTGAGGCCAGTTGGCGTAAAGGTGCAGCCGGTAATGGTGTCACAAGCATCGGCTGTGCAGTCGTTGTTATCATTGCATGTTCTGATGTCACCTACACATTGGCCGGACTCGCATCGTTCGTTGACGGTACAGGCATCGTTATCGCTACATCCGCCTTCAATGCTTTCAAATACACAGCCTGTAAGAGGGTCGCAGCTATCCTCGGTGCATTGGTTGTCATCATTGCAGAAAATCTGTTCGCCGACACAAAAACCACGCACGCAAGTGCTGTTTTTTGTACAGGCGTTATTGTCTTCACAGCTTTCGGTGTTAAAGCTGGTTGAGCATCCTTCACCTTTGGTGCAAACGTCGTCGGTGCAGGGGTTCTGGTCGTTGCAGTAATTATTGTCCTCCGGGTAGTTGCAACCGCTGGCGGGCATGCAGATGTTGGAGCAGTGCTCGTCATCGCTGCAATCTTCTATTAGGCCAGTTTCCTCGCCTTTGGCCGGACAGGTCTGATACTTGTTATCCTTGCAAAAGGAGACACCCGGTTGACAAACCAGCAAGGCGCAGTAGCCGTCTATACATTTTGTACCAGCAGCACAGTTTTGTGCGTCGCCCCATGAATTGCCGGAATCGTTGCAAACCTTGAAGCTGGTCTCGTTACTGGTGGAACATTTTTGTGCTTTGGGAATGCACTCAGCCAGACAAGTGTCTCCCTTGGCAGTCATACCCTCAGGGCAGACCTTGGTACCACGACCAATTATGGGAACAATTCGTTGGCCCTCAAAGCTTGTGCTGGAAATTTTAAGCCAGGCGATGTATTGCTCTTCTGCTGTCGGTTCGAAACGCAGTTCAAAGTATTGCCCATTACCCGAGGTAAATTCTCCGGTTAAGGTTGCTTTGCTGGTGTTGACTATCGAGAAGGTATCGCTGGAGTTTTCCATGAATCCAAAGGCGGTAATGTTCAGTGGATCAAGTCCTGCATTGGTGAATGAAAAATATTTGTAAGAAACCTTACCGGGCTTGACATAGCCAAACTCTACCGTGGCAGAGTTTACTGCCAGAACTGAAATGTTACTGTTGCAGATAATGTCAACGCGCTGTTCCAGAGGATCGCCGTTTTCTGACAGTGCCAGTACTCTTAATTGTCCTGTTGCCTCACCGGGGGAAGCAGGATTACAGCTTATAGTACAGTTTTGTTTTTCACCGGATTCAAGCGTTGAACCGGCATTGCAGTCTTTAAGGGTGATATAATTGCTGGTGGACATGGTTAGTTCGAGCAGAGTTATATCAATGGTTTCGCTGCCTGTATCTGCATCGTTTTCAATATTGACCACAACATCTTTGGAACTGTTAATATCAACTGTACCGAAGTCTATAGGATCGGGGCTGACTTTTAAAGATCCGGGAGGAAATGTTTCTTCGTCCATTTCCTGATCTTCTTCAGGATCACCGTCAGCCTGTTCTTCTTCTTTGTCAGTATCCGGGTCACCATCGGCAATCTCGGCATCCTGTTCGCTGTCTTCTTCAACATCCCCATCACTTGCAGCATCCTGATCCTGATCTCCATCGGGATTACTGCTTCCGCTGCTGCATGAAGTTGCAGTCAAGCAGAGCAATGTTGCAAGAGATAATAAAAGCATAAATGTAATGAAAACTCTAGACATGGTTTTCACTCCTTTTTTATCTTCAGGTGTCATCGAAACTGTAGCTTCAGAACCCATAATTTCCTCCAATACCAGTGTTCAACTGCGGAAAAACACCAGCCCCAAAAAAGAAAAGGGCTCGTCAACTCCTCAGAGAGAATGCGACGGCCCGATTTTCTAGACAGGATGACCTATCATTTCCCTCATTCTACCAATTAAAGGTAGTAAGAAGCAAGTAAAAGTTTGCTTCTACTCAACCGTTACGGATTTTGCCAGATTCCTTGGTTGATCCACATCGGTTCCATTAAAGTCCGCAATGTAATATGCCAGCAATTGCAGTGGTACCACGGTCAATAATGGCTCAAGCTCTTCCTCAATAGCTGGAACCTTAAACACATCATCCGCGTACTTGTCAATTTCTTCATCGCCTTCGGTAGCAATCGCAATTATAGAGCCTCTGCGGGCTTTGGCTTCCTGCATGTTTGACAGTATTTTATCGTAAATTCTATCTTTTGTTGCAATGGTAACTACGGGTAAATTCTCGTCAATCAGCGCAATTGGTCCATGTTTCATTTCCCCTGCGGGATATCCTTCGGCGTGGATGTAGGATATTTCTTTTAATTTCAGAGCACCTTCGAGGGCGATGGGGTAATTAATCCAGCGACCAATGAATAGAAAGTCCGATGCCTTATGGTAGTTTTCAGAGATTGTCTTAATCTCGCTTTTCTTTTTCAGGATATCTTCCATCAGCAGCGGTATTCTGGCCAATTCAACCAGTTTATGAGATGCTGTTCGGGCATCCATCATATCCGAGCGTCTGGCACAGTAGATGGCAAACAGGTACAGTGCGGATAGCTGGGTCACAAAGGCTTTGGTGGAGGCCACGCTTATTTCGGGCCCGGCATGGGTGTAAAGGGTGTGGTGCGCCATTCTGGGGATGGACGATTCAATTACATTGCAAATTGCCATACAGCGGGCACCTTTTTCCTTGGCGTCTTTCAAGGCGGCAAGTGTGTCGGCAGTTTCACCGGATTGTGAAATAACAATTACCAGGGTTTTCTGATCGACAACCGGCATGCGGTAACGAAATTCGCTTGCCAGATCCACCTCAACGGGTATGCGGGTGTGACGCTCTATCCAGAATTTTCCCACCAGAGCCGCGTGCCAACTGGTTCCACAGGCGATAATTACTATTCGGCGAAGGTTCTTGAGAAAATCAACTTCCAGATCGAAGCCGTCCAGATTAACTTCACCCCTGCCAAAGGAGATGCGTCCGCGAATGGTATCGGCGATGGCTCTTGGTTGGTCGTGGATCTCTTTCATCATGAAATGTCGGTAGCCACCTTTTTCAGCCATAGTGGCAGACCAGCTTATTTGCGTCGTCTCAAACTTTACCGCCACACCGTCAAGAGTCATAACTTTTACCTTGTCGGCTTCTAATACTGCTATTTCGCCATCACGCAAAAATAACATTTCTCTGGTGTAGCTCAAAATTGCCGGAACGTCAGAGGCGACAAAGTTTTCTCCCTCGCCAATGCCAATTACCAGTGGCGAAAAGTTTCGGGCTACCACTATTTTGTCCGGTTCTTTCTCCGAAATTGCAGCAATGGCATAAGAGCCTTTTACATGGGACAGAGCCACTCGAACTGCTTCTTCCAGAGGTTTGTCTAAAAGCTCGCGGTCAATCAGGTGGCTGATTATCTCTGTATCGGTTTCGGATAAAAACTGATGTCCGTTTTGCAATAATTCGTCTTTTAATGACAGATAGTTTTCGATAATTCCATTATGAACCACCACCACCGATCCTGCTTTGTGCGGGTGGGCGTTTTCCTCGGAAGGTTTTCCATGTGTGGCCCAGCGGGTATGACCAATTCCGGTTAAACCCGGTAAGGCTTCTTCTGCAATGGATTTGGAAAGGTTTTTCAGTTTGCCCTCGGCTCGACGCAATTCCAGTGTTTTTCCGTTGTAAATTGCCAGCCCTGCAGAGTCATAACCACGGTATTCAAGTTTCTGAAGTCCTTCCAGAAGTATTTCAGAACAGGTTTGTTCTCCAATATATCCAACTATTCCGCACATGATTCAATCCTTGTTTCAAAGTTGCAATTATTTTTTGTGCTTTTCTTTTTCTTCTTTTTGGCCGAATTTTCCAGTTTGTCCCTGAATCCTTTAACAACTACAACCTCTGGTCTGGTGATGACCAGATCACCTTTTTCTACACCTTCGGCATTTGCCAAAGAAGTACCTGCGCCTAAAACTACTCTGTCCGGGATGCTTATTGGGGCAATTAGCTGAGTGTCCGAGCCCACCAGAACCTCATCGCCGATTGTGGTGGCAAACTTATTGTAACCATCGTAATTGCAGGTAATGGTTCCGGCTCCGATGTTTGTTTTCTTGCCGATAACCGCGTCACCCAGATAACTCAAATGGTTAGCCTTGGCACCCGGCTTCAGGGTGGTTTTTTTGGTTTCGACGAAATTGCCCACATGGCACTCGCTCCCAATATGACTCATGGGACGCAGATGTGAGTAAGGCCCAAGGATTGCACCCTGATCCACTTTGCTTTCTTCAATTATTGTATAAGGTTTTACCTGCACATCGTTGCCAATAGTGGCCGATTCTATTATCGAGCCTGTGCCAATAGTGCAATTGCTGCCGATTTTGGTGTTACCTTTGATGTGGCAGTTTGGCTCGATTGTGGTGTCGGCTTTAATTTTAACGTCTGCATCAATGTAGGTCGATTGCGGGTCAATTATGGTTACACCTTTCAGCATCAGCTTTTCAAGTATACGTTGTCTGAGAATCTGTCCAAGTTCAGCAAGTTGCACACGGTTGTTGATGCCCAGTGTCTCAGCAGGATCGGCTTTGATGCCGACTACGCCAGCACCGCTTTCATAAGCCATACGAACCAGATCCGGCAGATAGTATTCACCCTGATCGTTATCAGTACCTACTTTTTTAAGTTGATTAAAAAGAAATTTTGCATCAGCCACGTAAATTCCCATATTGGCTTCGCAAATCAGTTTTTGCTCACTAGTTGCATCACGGTTTTCCACAATGGCCTGTATCTTGTTTTTACTTTCCCGCAAAACTCTGCCGTAACCTTCAGGGTTTTCCAAAACTGCTGAAACCAGACCAAAGGGTGACTTTTTCTGCTTGACCTTTTTGATAAGTTTGGCCACGGTGGATTTTGTTAGAAGGGGGACATCGCCGGATAAAATCAATACCAGCCCCTTGTGCTTTTTGAGGGCTTTTTCGGCGGACATCACCGCGTGACCCGTTCCGAGCTGTTCTTTCTGAATGGCGGTTTCAACCTGTTTGCCATAGTTGTTTTGCAGAAGTTCAGCGACTTTGTCCGACTGGTGTCCAACTATCGCAATGGTGCGGTCTGCTTTCAAAGCCAGAGAAATATCTACCGGATAGTTGATCAGAGCTTTTCCTGCAAGCTGGTGCAAAACTTTTGCTTTGCCGGATTTCATCCTTGTTCCAAGACCTGCCGCCAAAATGACTGTAGCCAGTTTCATCTTTTCCCCTTGATTACAAAATTACTGTTATGCGTTCTCGTATCATTCATTGATCAAAAAAACATCTGCCCTTTTAAGGCAGATGTTATCTAGCCTTTCATCAGAGCCGCTCTAAGTGGAGCAAGGTCTCTTTTGATTTCACTGGCAGTCTGATAGCGTTCTTCCTTCTTTTTGGAGAGACACTTCAGAATTATTCTTTCCAGAGCTTCCGGTATACTCGGGTTGTACCTGATTGGAGATGGAGGAGCTGTATGCAGGTGGTGATAAGCAATGTCGCCTTTGGTAAAGGGCAAGGTTCCTGTTGCCATTTCGAACATGGTAACTCCGAAGGAGTAAACATCCGAGGTGTGATCTATGCCGAAACCTTCAACCTGTTCGGGGGACATATAAAGCGGTGTTCCCCTCACAATGGTTTTGTCTTTAGAAGCCTCGGTCATAATTTTTGCCAGACCAAAGTCCATGATCTTTACATCACCCTGATTTGAAATCATGATGTTGGATGGTTTGATGTCTCGATGCACCACGTTTTTAGAGTGGGCATATTCAAGACCAGAGCAAATTTTAGTCGCGATTACCACACAGTTTCTGGTGCTAAGACGGCCTTTTTCTCTTACAAAATCTGCCAGTGAGCGTCCATCAACGTATTCCATGGTAATGTAGTAATTATGATTTTCCTGTCCCACATCAAATACTGTTACAACATTGCTGTGGTTTAAAGCTGCCAGGGATTTTGCCTCGGAAAGAAAATATTTCAACGAGGCCGGGTTGTCCTTGATGGCATTGGAGACAGTTTTATAGGCTACCATGCGATCAAGTGCGGTATCCTTGGCCTTATAAACAATACCCATGGCTCCTCTGCCTAGTTCCTGCTCAAAGGCGTAGCGACTGGAAATAGGGGTTTGCCCGGCAGTGACAGGTTCCTCACTATTGTTGGTTAAATTTTGTACACCTGTTTTATATCCGGGGAAGGGCGGGATACTTCCAGGAGGAGGTTCTGTGCCATGTTCGCTGTGATCTTCTTCTATCTGCTCCTGCAAATTTTTAATGCGAATAGTGATGTCGGCGTAATTGTATTTGAAGGTTTGCAGTTTTTCATACAGCGACAAAGCTTCGATCAGCTGGCCCTGCTCCTGAATCAGTACACCGAATTCGTAGTATTTTTCTATAGTGGTCTGGTTGATGTTGGCATTGTCGACAACTTTGTGATAAACGCTTCTGGCAAGTTGTACTTCATTTTTGTCGGTGAAGACTTTGCCCATAATCAAAGCTGCTTTAAGATATTCCTCGGATTGGGGTGAAACCTGTTGGCAGGCGTGTACAGCCTCATCCAAAAGACCAAATTTTTTATAACCTTCGGCTGCTTCACAATATTTACCTGACTTTTCTAGCAGGTTGAAGACCTTGACATTTGATCCAAGCTTCTGGAAATATTCCGCTGCTTTGTCGTACTGGCCGTTCATTTCAAATGCTTCAGCGGCAGACTTGATATCGTTACTGTTGATAAAGCAATCTGCGGCCTTATTGTATTCTCGTGCCTTATAGTAGGCTTGTCCGGCCTGCTGGTAATTTTGCATCCGCTCATGCAGCATGGCAATTCTGTCCCAGGCCCCGGCTTTCTCATAAGCTTTCATCGAGCGAGTAATATCACCGAGGCTTTCCCAATATATACCACGTTTTTTATTGGCTTCATCAAACAGCCTCAAACCTTCAAGTGCTTCAGCTTCAAGCAACAATTCTTCTGCGGACTTAAACATTTCTGCCGCTTCACTGAACTGTCCCTGCTTCAGATAGCTGACACCATAAATTTTGTAGGTCATTATCTGGTTATTGCTTTTTTGAGCCATTTCGATGGCCTGGTTATATTCGCCGGCTCTAAGATAAAGTTCTGCTGCCTCATCCCAGCGTTCAGAACTTTGCATGTTTTTGGCGGATTTTCTGAATTCTCTTTTTTCGGATTCGGTGATGCTGTGATCGTTAATGCCTGCCAGCTCGCCTTTTGGCATTTGGGATGCTGCTTTGAAAAGATCCTCGGTATCGATTGGCATTTGAGTGTTATCGTTTACAACATCTGTTGTTTCGTGTGTGAGCAGAGGTCCGGAGCTTCCCAGGATATCGTCAGATAGTTCAACATGCTCTACAGGTATTTCTGAAATATCATTTTCGACACCAAAGTCGCTGTCGTCCAGTGCCAGGCCGTTATCTATGTCAAATGGTAGGTCAGAAGGAACCTTATCCGCTTTGGCAGCTTCTTTAGCAGGTTGCTCAGCGGGGAGGATATCGGGTTGTGACGAATTAGCAGCAAGAACGTTGTCTGCTTTGGTTGTGGTTAGTTCCAGAGTATTCTCGGTTGGAAGTTTGGAAGTCAATCTAATTTCAATGGTTCTGGATTCTGTTCCATCTATTACCAGCGCATGTGTTGCTTGAAGACCTTCAAAATTAGCCACAACATTATGTTGGCCAAAAGGCAAGTTGTAGCTGACTGGTTCTCCGGCGATGGAGGTTTTTTCATATGCCGGATCATTATTGATTGAAACAGTTGCACCCGCAACTTCTTCCCATCTAGTTACTTTACGTTCTACTTCTGTAATTTCACCTTCTACTGTTTCGGTGATCTTCTTTTTGGTTTTAACCTCTCGGGTTACTCGTATGTCGATATAAGCTTCTTTTACATCAAACTTGATATCCAGATCATTAACAATGTTTTTTTCTACTTTACAGTTTTTATCTACAGCAAAAGATGTCAAAGGTTTCTGGTTGTCAATATTCACCATTATGCCAGTGACATACACGAAGTATTCGCCCGTTAAAATCCTGTCAAAAGCAGCCAGTTTTTTATTGGCAACGGTCACCATTCCACCATGGGACTTAAAAAACTTGTTGATCTGGTCTTCGGTTTCCTGTCGCTTTCCAGACCATTTTTTCTTCATCAGTTTGTCCAGCTTGAACGGTTGGTCAAGTTTTACCGGGGAAACTCTAACGGCAAAATAGTAATCTTCAAAGCTGCGATCAAAATTGATTTTCACAATCAGTTTGCCGTAACCGCGTTGTTTTTTGAAGACAAGTAGGATCAGCAGGGCCAGTAAAATTACTACGGGAATGGTTCCAATAAGTGGATTGAAAACTTTCAGCTTATCTGCTCCAAAGGATATTTCCCCACTGGAACTTAAAATTTCCTTGCCACCTTTGACGTAGGTGTAAAATGTCACGTTTACAACATCTCTGTCTGCGCTTGATCCTTCTTTTAGTTCATATAACGCTACTGCATCCAGTTTGTAGGTTTCAATTGCCCTTATAAAGCTGTTCGGCTTGAACGGATTGCTTCCTTCTCCAAGCTCTATCAGATCATTGGCATCGGGTACGTCAATCACTTCGGAATCAGCCTGGATCAGGTTGGCAAAATCCAGATCAATCGGGTCTGGTGTGATTGTGTTCGGGCTTAAAAACATCTTGAACAGTTTGCTTCCAAACGAGGTGTTTAAATCGTTCATGTTGATCAAAGCCACCCGCCCAAGTCCTTCTGGGATGATGTTGGCCATCTTCTCGGTGGCGGGAAATACAACTTTTACCTTGGATCTTTTGCTTTTGGTTTCAAGTTTAGGCAGTTTTTCTTCCTGCTTTTTAATAACCGGCTCTTTTACTTTTGGCTTTTCTGCAAAGAGCGAGGACGCCATTTTGATGTCGATCTTTTTCAATCTTGCTAGTTCTTTTTTCTTGTTGTCTTCATCGTTTAACTGGTGGTAAATCCTTGCCAATTCTGCAGATGCAGGAGAGTAGTCCGGGTTTTTCTCCAGCACATTGTTCAAACCTCGGATTGCGCCATCTTTGTTGTCACAGTTCAAAAGGATGCTGGAAACTTCGATCACGGCTCTGGGATTATTATCCTGTTGCTTGATAAACTGGTTGGCAAAGGGAATCGACTTGTAACAAAATTGAGCCTTCATATAAATTTTTGCCAGAGCCTTGGTCAGTTCGGGTTTCTCCGAACCCACTTTTCTGGCTTGGTTGAGGTATGAGATGGATCGGTCGATATCCGGCTTCTTTTCAAGAAAATATTTGCCTAGTTCAAACTCAATGTTTTCGTTGGAACTTTGAGAGGCTTGGAGAAGCAGATCTAAAGCCTGATCGTTTTTGTTTTCCAGAAGCATTATTTTTGCTTTTGCCAACATGTGGTGTTCTGTTTGAGTTTTTTCCGATTCAATCCAGCGAAGGAGGTTTTCTTTTTCCGTTTTACTAAGCAAATCTATTCGTACTTTATCAAGCAATTTTGCAGGGCCACCATATTGCAGGGCACGCAGAAATTCCAAGGAGGCCAAATCGGAGCGTTTGCGCTCTGTGTAATACTCAGCCAGTTTAACGCAGGCTTTAACTGCTTCATCAGTGGCAGTGCGATCCAGAGCGTCTGCTGCTATCAGATTGAATATTTCGGGATCCTTGAAATCAAATTCGCCTTTGGCCTGCCATTTGGACAAGGCCAGATGTTTGTGTCCTATTTTTAGCAGGTGCCAACCACTAAGCTCTTGCAGTCTTTTATCTTTGGCAGCAAATTTTTCAATCTCTTTCAATTTGCTGCGCAGCTTTTGATATTGTCCCTGTTGCAATAGAAGCTGTGCGTGTCTGAAATGATAGTCTAGTGATTTTTTGTTGAGTTTGATACCTGAATATAAAACTAGTGCTTCCTGGTATTTGCCAATCAGGTCATTTAGCAGGGCCTGATCTTTTTTATTGGTAATTTTTTCTTTCTTATTTCCAAGAAGTTCAGAGATGTTTTGTAAAGTGGCACCTTGTTTTCCGGCTTTAATAAGCCCAAGCAAGGCATTCTTTTTATTACCTTTTGACGATAGCTTAAGCCAGTTTTTGCCAAGCGTTTCAAGTGTTGCCAGATCGAGATTCTTCTTTAAATCGGCTTCTGCATAGCTGATTTCTTTTTCCAGCACTTCGGATACGGCTTTCAGGGCTTCCTCGATGAAGGCTGGAATATTGTGGATATTTCCGCTGATTTCTTTGCCGTTTAAATTTGTCGCGGAAATTCCGTCAAATGTTCTTAGTGAAAAAATAAGTTTTTCGTTATAGATATCCAAAAATCCAAAAAGAGCCTTGCTTGTATCGGTTTTGAGGCAGAGATATGGAATGTCCCGTGAGAATATTTGTCTGTTTTTCTGTAAAGCCTTCCCCTTTATGGCAGCTGTTATGACCTCGTTTTGGGGTACCAGTTTGATTTGTGGTGCAGGCAATAGTCGATCCATCATCAAAAGCTCTATGGCGGTGGCTATAGAAGCGTTTTTCTTGGAACCGGCTATATGAAAGACAATCCTCTCCTGTTGTGTGTTAAGAGCAGGAGCAGTTTGTTTTGTCTGCTTGTTTTCTTCTGCAATTGCCATGGTGCAGAAGTACATCAAAAAACAGACTATAATACTTTGTAAGCACAATTTACGGAGATTCATTTAGACTTCCAGTAAACTAAAGAATTAACAGACAAAAACATAATAAAACCACAGCTTATACTAAATTGTTGTGGGTCGTGATTATATATTAATGCGCTAAATAAGTAAATTTATTTTGCCATAACACGGCAGATAACAACAATATTTACAAATACTTCGCACTTTTAAGAATGGTAGTGTTTTACTCGGATTAATCTGGCCGATTGTTACATAAAACTTCAGTAAAAGTTCAATTTGTTGATACAGGCTGCTCTGGCTCTCTCTATTGGCCTGATTGCCTTAAACAAGCGGGGGAGTTTTTGCTGGTTTTTCTGTAAATTATGGAAATTGCGATAAGATCAGTTTTTGTCGTCAGTAGGATCAATCACAATATCCGGTTTTCTGGTGCCGGGTTTGTTGTCTCTTGGTGGCTGGTTGTTGAACGGATTTGGTTGCTGAAACGGATTTTGTGGGGCATTTGGGGGTGAGTAGCTGTTTCCTGCGTTAAAGTTACCCGGCTGTCCGTTCATGTATACCTTGAACTGGCTGCCCATGCTTTTCTTGATGGAGTTTCTGATGAAAGTCCTCATCGGAGGCAAAAGCAGAGTAAAACCCGCAGCATCGGTCAAAAATCCGGGGGTTATCAGCACTGCTGCAGCAACCAAAAGCAAGAGCCCGTCTATCATCTGGTCGGTTGGCATTTTGCCTGACTGGGCGTTCATGCGGGCATCCTGAAGTGTGCGAAGTCCCTCACGTTTTGCCAGCGCGGCACCTAGAATTCCCGTGAAAATTGCGATTCCCAGCGTAATTCCAACACCAATCTGCGAACCGATGGTCACCAGCAGATACAGCTCAATGGCCGGAACGATGGTAAAAAGTAGTAGCAGTCTCAAAAACATGACTTAAAAATCCATTCTGGTTTCAACCCAGTCTTTGGCGGGCATGGTAAAGACAAAATGCCCCTTGGGGAATTTCTGTGCTGTTTGCGGACTGGTAAAGGTGATGTGATTCAGGTTGCCGATAAGATCTACCAGAACCACCTCTTCAATGCGAAAAGTCTCAGAGTTTACAAGCAGATACAAGGTGTCGAACTGGCTTTTCTCTCTGGGGATCAACTCCAGCAAAAGCCTGTTTTTGACATCGACAATGCCTTCCACATTCGGCAGCATCAACTTTGCAACCTTGTATTTCAAGGCCAGATTTTCACCACCCCACAAAAATGCCAGTGAAGATTCAAGGTCGGAGCTTTTCAGATCCTTGTGTACCTTAACCTCTTTGTTTTCCCAGGTGGCAACCCAGAGGCTTTTTCCGTTGGTGATGAAGGATTTTCTTTCCGGTTTCTGGTATTCCCAACGCATTTTCATCGGCTTGGCAAAGTCCACCTGACCCGAGCTTTCCTTGGTGCGTTTGGTGATTCTGGAGTGATATATCTGGGTAAAGTCTACCTTGAAATTTCCGGCCTTCTGGTAATATTGTTTAATATTTTCAAGCTCCTTGGCGACATTGGCCGGAACTTGCTCTTCCTTTTTTTCCTGAGCATTGATTACAGCAGAGAGCATAAAGACCATTAGAAAGCACAATATAGTCAGTGAAAATTTTCGTGTTGTTCCAGTGTTCATTTAAAACCTTCCATGTATTTTTACAAAAGCATTGCCTAAGATTAAAACGCATTTGTAAGCTTTGCAAGTAAATACCCGTCTTAAGATGGATATAACCGAATCTTTATGGAGTTAATTCCCGGATTATCCCGTTTTTATTGAAGGATTGCTTGGCCGGAGGCAAGGGGGGCGTGTTGTGTTCGCTGTAGTGGTTCTCCAACCCCATAATGGGTCTGCATGAATATTCCATTTAGCAATACCCCACCCAAATACTCCCAATAAAAAGCTGAAAAATTAATCCCGTGGCAGTCTGCCGCCGTAGACCTGGCGACCTTTGACGCCTTCTGAGGGTCCGACGATTCCTTCTTCTTCCATCTTTTCCACGATTCTGGCGGCTCTGTTGTAGCCGATTCTCAGTTTGCGCTGCAAGAAGGAGATGGATGCCTTGCGGGTTTCGCAGACAATGGCCACGGCATGATCGTATTCCGAATCGTAATCCTCGGCTTCGATTTTTGCCTCTTCGGCCTGCTGTTCGATCTTTTCCAGAATATCGGTTTTATAGGTTGCCCGTTTTTGAGAGCGGATAAAGTCAACTACCGTGTTGGTTTCACGCTCACTGACAAAGGCACCATGCACGCGCAGGGCGTTGCCTCCGGCAGGTATGTATAGCATATCACCGCGACCAAGCAGGGATTCGGCACCGTTCATGTCCAGAATAACTCGCGAGTCAACCTTTCCGGCCACACGGAAAGAAATACGTGCCGGGAAGTTGTTTTTAATAAGTCCGGTTAAAACATCTGTCGAAGGTCTTTGGGTGGCCACAATCAGGTGAATTCCCGATGCTCTGGCAAGCTGTGCCAGTCGGGCGATAGATAGTTCCACTTCTTTTCCGGCCACCATCATCAAATCGGCCAGCTCGTCAATTACAACCACAATAAAGGGTAGGCGTTCCGGCAGCGGATTGGTTTTGAGCATCTTGGCCAGCTTGCGCTTGTCGCCACCTTCACTGGCTGAAAATTCTTCCACCAGCTTTTCTATGTCACCACCTTTTGCAACACTTTTTTCCTTGAGCGTCTTAACCAGCTTGTTATAGCTGTCGATGTTTTTTACACCCCAGTCGCTAAGGCTCTGATATCGCTTATCCATTTCATGTACAACCCAGCCCAGTGCCAGCGAGGCCTGTTGCGGATCGGTAACCACCGGTAAAAGCAGATGGGGAATATCTTCGTAAAAATTGAATTCAAGCCTTTTGGGATCAATCAGAATGAAGCGAACCTGTTCCGGTGTGTTTCTGAAAAGAATGGACAAGATCATCGTGTTGACACCGACAGATTTACCGGCACCGGTTGCACCGGCTATCAGCAGGTGGGGCATTTTCTGCAAGTCGGCAATTTTGGCATTGCCGAAGATATCTTTTCCAAGCGCAACAGTCAGCTTGCCTTTGGATTCGCCAAAGACGCTGTTGCCAATGATTTCCTTCAGATAAACCGTTTCTCTGTTGGCGGATGGTACCTCGATACCCACAACCGATTTTCCGGGGATGGGGGCAACAATACGCACTTTCAAGGCTGCCATGGCCATGGCCAGATCATCTTCCAGATTGACAATCTTGGATAGTTTGATTCCTCTTGCCGGAGCAAACTCGTACATTGTGATAACCGGGCCGGGATGAATCTCGGTAACTTTGCCCTCAATCTTGTAGTCCAGCAGTGTGCGTTCCAGCAGTCTGGCGTTATTGAACAACAGTTCCTTATTGATATCGCTCATGGACTCGTTTTTATAGTGCAGCAGAGAAACCGGAGGTAATTCGTATTGTTCCGGCTCTTCTTCTGTAACTATCTCGGCATTTTCAATTTCTTTTTCCGAGAGCCGTTTGGGTCTGGTGTCTACAATTTCCGGATCTTTATCGTCTGCATTTTTGTCGGATCTTTTCTGTCTTACAATTTTCGGGGGGACGATTTTTTCCGGCTCAGCTTCCTCTATGGCCTGTTCCGGTTCTTCTTCCTCAATAGCCTCTTCAACAACTCTGGTGCGCTGGATGATAATTTCACGCTCGCCCTTGTCTAAAATCCCCTTGTCCTTTTCATGATCTGTTTCATCGTCCAACTTTTCAACAGCGTCATCAGTCTGTTTCATTCCCACAATTACAGGTTCGGAAACAGGTTCTGTTTCTGCTACAGGCTCTTCTTTAACAGATTGATTTTTCTCGGCTTCGACTCTGGCAGCCTCGGCTCTTGCTTTGGCTTCTGCAATAAGCTTACGGCGGTTTTCGATGATTTTAACAAAGATGTTTTTGACAAACAGGCCGAAGTTTTTGACTCCGTTCAAGATCCCGTTACCAATTTGTTTGATGCCCTTGAGCAAAAACTCACCAGCTTTTATTGCTGTCAAAACAGGAGGAATATTTGTCGCCAGTACAAGAGCAAGCACCAGAGCCAGTGTGAAAATAATATAAACACCTGCCTTACCCAATAACGGTAACAGTACACGGTTTATCAGGTCGCCCACAAGACCACCGGGCTGGTGTGCCATACCATGGGCTTCCAAGGAAAGATCTAAAAGTACCGAGCTGGTAAGGGCAATCAGGAAAAAACCGATTACCTCTTTAACCTTGATGGCTACAGAATGTCTGCGACTGAGGATTACGCCAAGAGCCACGATTGCCAGAATGATGAGGTATGCACTGTAGCCAAAACCCTGTAACGCATAAAAGGCGATATTCTGACCGATATTGCCAATCATGTTTCCGCCGTCGGCAGATGGCCCCTTATGATAGGTAAGTAGGCTTAAAAAAAGTATTAGTGCAAATACCATTGAAACCAGTCCCCAGACTTCCAATTTTAAGCCGTTGTCCTGCTTTTCTGGTTCTGTCTTTTTGATTTTTTTGGCAGAGCCTGTTTTTTTCTTTGTTGTAACGCTCCCCTTGGCCATTTACTACTCGACTTTCATCTGCTGAATTTTTTGGTTTTTCAAGCTGGTTTATAACCAGGATGTTTCAACCTTTTGGTTTTGCTGCATTTATACCTTCCGGCCTTGGACGAAACCCGGATTTTACTTTTTTAGGTTTGGTACTTTTTTTCTTGAGTCTTTTCTTTTTCAGTTGAGCTGGTTTGTCCAGCTTGCTGGTGGTGATTTGTTCAGCTTTCCAATCCGGGGGCAAGGCTGGCCCATAGAAAGACGGTATTTCGATTTTATCCAGTTTGCCTTTTAAAAGTTCGCGGGCCGCCTTCCATTTGTTGCGGTATTTCCGCTGCAATTTCTTACCCGGCATGAACTTGACTTTCTGCGGGTTGATATATCTTCCATGTTTTTTCATGCCAAAATGCAAATGGGGGCCAGTGCAGGAGCCGGTACAGCCGACACGTCCAAGCATGGTTTTTTGCTTGACTTTTTGTCCGGTGGTGACCGCAATAGAACTCATGTGACAATAGATGGATTCGTAACCATTGGCGTGTTTGAGCTTGACACCTTTACCACAAGAACCCATCCAGCCACTTTTGGTAACTCGCCCTTTAGCAATGGACCAGATCGGGGTTCCCCTCGGGGCACCGTAATCCACACCATTGTGTTTTTTATATTTATGTGCCACAGGATGGACTCGGAAACCGTATTTGCTGGTGACTCTGGTGGTGTCCAGTGGTGCGCGCAAAAAGTTTTTCCTGACCGCATTACCCTCTGCATCGAAAAATTCCGATCTCTGTTTATCGCTTGATTCAAAATAATAGGCATCCAGCGTACCAAGGGTTCTGCTGGTCAATCGGGCACAGAGAATCTGTCCGTAACGGATGAATTTATTGTTATAGTAGTGTTTTTCAACCAGAACCCGCCATTCGTCGTCTTTTTGTATATCTGAATAAAAGTCGATATCCCAGGCGAAGATTTCGGCCAGCATACTGGTTAAGGCGTTGCCTTCGCCATGTCGCCACATGGACTGAGCCAGAGAAAATTCAATTTTTCCGGCTACTTGTTCCACATACATTCTGGTCTCACCCTTGATTTTATAACCGTTGTAAGAGTCGCCTTCATGACGTACATAATAGGTTTCGAGAGGATTTTCGAAAAGGGTGAAACTATCCAGTTTGCCGATTGGATTTATTTTTACCTCAAATTTGGTGCCGGCTTTCAAGCGTCTGAAATTATACTCTTTTTTCAAAGCTTGCACGACCTGTTGGGCGATGCGGTCGTCCAGATTGTTTCTTGCAAAGGCTAAAGAAAGGCTTTCGCCCCTGTTGATTTTGCTCTTGATTTCTCGGCTAAGGTCAGTTGGGCCAACCAGATTTTCTTCATCGGTCTTGTGGATTTTGGATTTTTTATCCGGTTCGACAGCCTCATCGCCTTCAAGCGGTGCGTCCAGTTCTTTGCCGATTGCAAGCTGAACCGGCGGGGCTTCTTTGGCTGGAATTTCATTTTCAGTGGCATTCTCAGCCACCTTTTCCACAACTTGCCCGCTTTCAGTTTCTGGTTCTGCAATGACCAAGGCAGGTGCATCAGGATCGTCACCGGAGGGCCACACAAGCCAGCACACAAGAATCAGCGCAAGCAAAAGCCCAATACAAACAGGTAGTTTGGACTGTTTATCGCAAGCTACATTCTGGTTGGCCAGAATGGATTTTTCGGTATAGATCTGGTTCACTTTTTTCCTTGAATTATCATTATGCAGAGAGTTTCACCTGCTGTACTAATCGGCGCAGTATATCATAAGGTAGGGTCTACATTCAATGTTTTGCAATAAATGGAGCCCACCTTTTATCACCTTCTTTTATAGTAACCTCGGAAACGCTGTTTTTATTCGGAAAAGACTTGATGCTGAAAAAGAAATTATCTCTAATCGTTGTTTGCAACGAAATCACCTTCTAGCGGAACTTGACTGAGTTTCACAACTATCTTATTGCTTAAATGTCCCCTGGCGATATTGACTTAAGTTGACTTTCAGCCTTCAAGCTGATAAATCTTAGGTGAATATTTTTTAGATAAGGTTGTGATTTCGGTCACTGGATATATGAAGACAAACTAACTTTAAACAGGGGTGTTTGATGTACCATATAAAAAGGTTTGGTATAGGAAAAACAGTGATGTTTCTTGCACTTGTCACGCTCTTTACAGGCTCTATATCTTCTGAAGCTTCCGCAAAGGAAGGTGAGTTTGGTTTGACGCTGGCGGTTGGTACGGGCTACGTGCTTGGAAAAAGTGTCAACGATGCCACGGGTGACTCAATGATTTCGGGCCGAAACCCCACATTGCTCGATCTTGATTTTCAATACGAGATATTGAGCTGGCTGGCTCCTTCACTAAGGGCCGAAATTGCTCTTGAAGGTGGTGGAGCCTTGACGCTGGTTCCGGGGGTGGTATTTGACAGCGATGGTGACAAAGTGACCTTTTACGGTCGTTTTGGGGTGGCCATCAGGCTTGAGCCGACCTGGATCGGAGTTGATATCGGTGCCGGAATGATCTGGCACTTTCTTGAGCATCTGGGGCTTGTGACCGAAATAAATGTTGAACCACTGTTTATTGGCAAGGATTTGACCGGTGGTGCCGTTGTGCCGATGCTGTTTTTGTTCGGTCTTCGGGGAAACATATAGGAGGTGGCCATGAAAATATTCAAACTAATGCTTCTGATCTCCGCTTTGTTAATGGCACTTTCATCAACTCAGGCTTATGCCCAGATGGAAAACACTGTGGCTGTTTTACCGATACAGGCCAACAGATCCGTTGCCAAAAGCACAACTGCCGAAATCTATAACAGACTGGAAAACCCGCTTGCCAATCGTGAAGGTTTTACCGTTATTCCTGCCACAAAGACCGCCCGAAAACTTGGACGAATAAAAGGTTCCATTTTGAGTGAAGCAAATCTTTCCATGCTGGGTCCGCGTTTCGATGCCAACTTGCTGGTGGCCTGTAAAATGAAACTTACCGTGTCTTCCAAATCAGGACGGATGAACTATTTCTATGAGATTGCCTTTTTTGATGTGACAGGTAATAGCATGATTGCCCTAAACAGCGGTGTCTGCAAGGCGTGCACAAACAGGATGCTTGGTAACTCTGTTAGCAAAACGGTGGAGCAAATGTATGCCGGGCCGTTTATTCTCGGGCTGGACACCGATCCCAGCGGGGCAACTATTTCCAGTAATGGCGAACAGTGGGGTGAGACCCCTATCAGGAAAGTTTTGCCAAGCGGAAGCTACAAGATAATTATCGAGAAGGCCGGTTACAAGAAAATGGAAGTTGAATTTCCGATGCCTGCTGACAGACCGATTTATGCCACCTTGCCGATGGAGAAAGACCCCGATTATGTCGCCCCGGTGGTAGCTGCGCCTGTGGTGGTACCTGAAAAATCTCCAGCCGGGGAACTGGCGGTGCCACTGGAGTTGCCTTCCATCAGAAAGAAAACCAGAACAGTGGATGTGCCTCCTCCTCCGGTTGTCGAGCGTAAACCTGAAGTGGTTGTAGCCGAACCAAAGGTCAAGCAAATGGAAGAAGCAGCAGCTTTGACTGAGGTGAAAAAGCCGGCTGACACGATGAGCCTTAAAAGAAAATGGGCCTGGCGCACACTTGGTCTTACTTTTGCCATGGCGGCTGGTGGCGTAGGTTTTACGGTTGCGGCAATTCATGCCGACGGCAAAGCCACAAGTAGCAGTCAGATACCGACTTCACAGATGGATTATGCAGACCGCAGAGATACATACTGGATCGGTGCCTATACAATGTATGGTTTAACGGCGATTGCCTGCACCACTTCTCTGATTCTATTCTTTACTGAAGATCCGGATGCAAAAGGCCCCAAAGTCTCCGTTGCACCAACGTTGGCCCCAGGCTCTGTCGGGGTTTCGACTCTCGTGCGGTATTAGTGGAGGTTGATTATGACAAATAAAATGTTTGAGATAAAAAATATATTCGTATTCTGCTTTGTTTCTTTATTGCTGCTTGGCTGCGATCCCAACAGCAAATTGGCACAGATGGCTGCCGGTGCCGGTTATTGCGAAGAGGCCGTGGCTAAACTTTCCGAGTGCTGCAAGGACAGCGTACTCTCGCCTTCCTACCCCGAGGCCTGCCGGGACTTTGAAGACGGCATTACTCCTGCGGTGTTATTATTTTTAAGCGATGGTTGCAAGAATAATGGTGGCGGTTTTGTTGGACAGGGCTCCAGTGAAACTGCGCTGGCCAAGGATGTCAGAGATTTGAGTTGTGAAAAACTTTTGCCCACCCTTAATGTTTTGTGGGGCGGGGAAGATGGTGATATCGACGGTGACACCGACAAGGACAGCGATGGCGATATTGACGAAGCAGATGGTGACAAAGAAACCGATACTGTGGTTGATGGTGACGACGAAGTGGACGACGAAGTGGACGGCGACGATACTGAAACGGATACTGCTTGTGTAGATGATACGCCTTGCAATGACAACGATCCCTGCACGGTGGATGACATATGTACCAACGGTGTTTGTGAGGGTTCACTGAAAGATTGTTCGGATTGGGATTCTGACTGTCAGGAAGGCTATTGTGCGAGTAATGGAAATTGTGACAGTCGACCTCTGGAAGATAATCTGAGCTGTAATGACGGAAATGATTGCACCGAGAGTGATGTTTGCAAAAACGGTGCTTGCTTGGGTACTGCTGTTTCCGATGACTCGCAGACCGCCTGTGACGATGATGACCTTTGCACGATTGGCGATATTTGCATTGAGGGAATTTGCCGCTCGGGAAATCCCAAGGATTGTAGCGAGCTGGATGACAATAAATGCGTCAAGGGCGTTTGTGATGACGGTGTTTGTGGTGCTGAAAACATTGCCGACAATACCTTCTGCGCCTTGGGTGACCCATGTGTGGTTGACTCACGCTGCAATGCCGGTGTATGCGAAATTACCGAAAGCAAGGATTGTTCGCAAGAAGATGACCAGTGTAATATTGGTGTTTGTGGTACAGGTGGTGTTTGCGAAAAAGCACCCAGACCCGATGATACGGTTTGCAGCGACAACAACCTCTGCACCGAAGGAGACCGCTGTGTTTCTGGTGTTTGCGAAGCTTTGGCACCGAAAGATTGCAGTGACGGCAAAAGCTGTACCGAGGATAGTTGCAGCGAAGTTGGCGGAGAAGCTGTTTGCAAAAACGAATTGCTGGACAATTTCTGCTATATCAACCAGATCTGCTATTCTGACACATTTCCGAATCCGGCCAATGAATACTGTGAAATATGTGACTGGACTAAAGATGTCAGCAACTGGACTCCTTTAAGTGACGAGAGTTGCACCGACGATGATCCCTGTACCGTGGGCGATATGTGTCAGAACGGGGTCTGTATGCCGGGCGATGAAAAAGATTGCTCTGCTCTTGATGGTCAGTGTGTGCTTGGCGTTTGCGGCAATGGTGGTGTATGTGATACAGAGAGCAGACCGGATGATACCGAATGCAGTGACGAAAATGTCTGCACCGAAGGTGACTTGTGTAATGCAGGAAGTTGCATTCCCGGCCCGCTGAAGGATTGCAGTGCAGAAGATACCGAATGCGCCATCGGAACCTGCAATGAAGCAAATGGCGTATGTTACCAAAGTCCCAGAGAAGGTACACCAACCTGTAGCGATGATGACCCTTGCACCGTAGACGACTATTGCAGCGGAATACTATGCGAGTCTGGCGAACCCAAGGATTGCAGCTCGCTTGATGAAGAATGTGTCACGGGTGTTTGCAGAGAGTCCGATGGTGCTTGCATTGCTGAAGACAAAACAAATAACACCCCATGCTCAGATGCTAACGCCTGTACTCTTGGCGACCGCTGTGTGGAGGGCACTTGCACGCCTACCGGAAACAAGGATTGTGGCGATGGCAAAGATTGCACTGATGATAATTGTGAAGAATCAAATGGCGTTTGCAGCAACCCTGTCAAGGATGATGCATGTTTAATTGATGATACATGTTACGCCAATCTGGATACTCATCCGGAAGACTCTGCCTGCTTGATCTGCGACAGCGGATCTCCTCTTGCCTGGACGCTTGTTGCCGGATATTGCTATATAGCTGAGGAATGCGTGACCGATAACGATCCGCATCCTACCGAGCCTGATTGTCAGTATTGCTATGCCGATGAATTGCTGGGTGACCTTTACGACTGGACATCCAGAGCCGATGAGACAGGTTGCAGCGATGATAATGAATGCACCGTGGGAGACAGATGTCTCTCTGGTGCCTGCACCTCGACCGGTGAGAAGGATTGCCCTGAGTCTGTTGGCAATCCCTGCTGGTTGCCTTTGTGTATTCCACCCGATGGAACCTGTAGCTGGAACTCTTTCGGGCGTGAAGGCGAAGACTGCAACCCCGAGGATAGCACTCTGGTAAATACCGTCTGTGATTTGGGAATCTGTACAGGTGACGCACTTCCGCTCAGTATTGCCGAGGGTGAAACAGCACTTAGCGTAACCCGCTATCTGGATATGGATGGCGTTGTTGGTACGATGTGTGTCAGCCTTGGTATTGTAACCGACGATTCTGCACTGGTATTGGTTACCATATCTTCACTAAGCACAACGGTTACCCTGCACGATCATTCAGCCGGAATTGATCCGCTGGATATTGAGATGGAGCTGAACGATTTTGCAGGAGAGGATAAAACAGGCTTGTGGACTATAGAGATTACTGCTGATAACACCGAAGTTTCTACCACCCTAAACAGCTTCAGTATTGACTTCGTGGCCTGTCCTTCAAAATAGGCTGGTATTAAAAGCAATTTCAAAGATGGGCCGATTCTGGCCCATCTTTTTTGTGAGCATGTGTTGTCCTGTTGTTAGAAACGGTTCAGGTTAGAGAGGCTGAAGCTGATTTATAACGGGATAAAATTCAAGTCGGCTACAAACAAAAAAGGTTCAACTCGCCAGAATTGAACCTTGATCGAAATAATTGTTGTCAATGTCAGTCTTCTACTCTAGATCTTCCGACAAACAGCAGCATTAAAAGAAGTGTCAGCAATAACAGTGTTTGCGGGTTTGTCTGACTGCATCCGCTGGAATCTGCCGACCCATCGTTGTCACCATCATCGGTGCAGACTTCGCCCGGTTTGCAATCGGTCAGGCCACCAATAGTGCCGGTGCCACCTTCTGTTGTATCTCTTTCGCTATTTGAAGGAGGCATTTCGTAATCTTCGGGAATCTCGAACTGATCTTCATCCAGGTCGCCATCCTCGACCCATGGAGTGTCTTCGTCGCCATCTTCCAAGGGGACACAATGCATGTCCTGACATTTCTCATACGGCTGGCAATCGTCAGGGCTATAACATGCTGGTTCGCAATTATGTGTTTGAAGGTTGCAGACATGGCCTGTTTCACAGTCCCAGTCATCCATGCAGAAATTATCATCTTCACCTTCTGTATCTGAATCTCCATCGACTGTTGGTATCGGCTCGCACTTATAGGTGTCCATGTCGCAGTATTCTATATCTGGAATGCAATGACTATCTCCGTTGCACCATTGGCGACAGGAGTTGGTTTTTATCTCACAATACATGTCACTATCTACGCAGTCGGAATCCTTGTTGCACAAGTTTTCTTCAAGCTCTGTACAATAGCCTTCCAGACAGGCATAGGTGGCTTCGCAGTCATCGTGAGTATCACATTCATCTGCGGTGTCTGCCTCATCTTCAAAATCCATGTCGCCATCGGCAAACAGGTTTGAGTAATTAAAAACAGCAAAAATCAGCAGTAGAAAAACAGACAATCTTTTCATGTCGAGCCTCTGTATTAGATCAGTTAAGGTAAAATTTGATAACCTGCGCAACTTCGTTCAAGACTGCATCTGACTCAAAGTCTTCCGTCAGTTCTATTTTCAGGCGACGTTTCTGGACTTTCTTTCTACTTTTTTTGCCTTGTTTTAACAGGTTTTTGGAAATTTTGGTAATGGTTGTTTCTTCATAGGTTTCGCTTTGAACGATAATGTCGTGCTTGATGAAATATTTGATTGCGTTTTGGAAGTTAAGCTTACTGGTGGCTTCACCATGCTCCAGATCGCCGATCAGCGAAAGTTTTTTGCCTTCTTCCATTAGCAATTTTAAAAACTTCTTCTCGGTCAGCTTTTTGTTTTTAAGTTTTGGCAGACTGGCTGCAGCTACCCAGTAGCTTTCAAGGAAGTTGCTGAAGAGATTGCGATACATGGGTAAATGATTTTCGGTGATGTCGGTGGAAAGAATGTTTCCTTCCTCATCTTCAGTGAAAACACCATGTTTCTTGAAATGCTCAATGGCCTCGCTAAAGAGAATGTCCAGCTCTGCTTCCGGCGGTTTCGGCATTTCCAGCTCAAATAGATCTGCCAGAAATGCGGCTCGATCCAAAACACTTTGTTTGGTTACACTGCGTTTGCGGAAAGATGAAAAAGCAATTGCCACATATGATGCGGGGGCGAAGAAATGCAGAATGTAGTTTTTGTAATAATCAATGGCGTGACGCTTGGAGTCGTTTATGGTGTAGATGGTTTCATTACCGATGTTGTGAGCCTGAATCGAACCATCATTTTTCATGATTTCAATGGTTTCCGATATCGCTAGAAGCGGGTTTTGCAGCGACTCGGACAAATTTGCACCACGTTCCTTTAAAAAGGTAAGCGCCTGATCAACTGAATCGTACAGTTTCTTTTCCGAAACACCTTTTCTGCTGCTGGTCAAAAGAGTCAGCGAAACTACCGAGGAAGGTGTAACCATCGTGGCCTGATTGATGCGATAAATTATTTCATGTCCCACTCTGGCTATTGTATCCGCCTTGACTTTACCGGTTACACTTTCTGTTTCAAGTTGGTATTTGCCGAACCATTCCTTCATGGATAGAGGTTCTCCCACCTGAACATACAGGGCACCATAGCGTAGTTTGAAGAGCTTGGTAAGTTTCAAAAGGCTGGAGGTGTTTTCTTTCACTTTTTCACCACCGGACAATTCTCTGCTGTGGGCGGACTCTTCCAGAAGTTTGTTGTAGGTCAGAGAGATCGGCACGAAGGTAAGGTCTCTGTCGGGGTTCTTTAAAAACGAGTCGAAGTAAAATGACAAGATGCCGAACTTGGGCGAGAGCAGTTTTCCGGTTCTGGATCTTGTGCCCTCGATAAAGAATTCCTGAGAATAGCCTTCCCAGAGCATATGGGTCAGGTAACGTCTCACTATGGTTGTATAGAGCGGGTTGCCCTTGAAGGTGCGCTTGATGAAAATGGCTCCCATTCTCCTGAAGAGAAAGCCCATGGGCCAGAAAGAGAGGTTTTCGCCGGCGATGATATGGGGCGGATAAATGTTGTTTTCGTTAAGCAGCCAGCTCCAGGCAAGATAATCTGCATGAGATTTATGGCTGGGTACATAAACCACCGCTTGGTGCTTCAGCAGTTCTCTGACGCGGTTGATGCCATCTTTATCCACAACCAGTGGTGAGTAAATTCTACCCAGAGTTTTTCTTAAAAACATACTGGCCAGCTGGATAAAGCTGTATTTGTAATCGGCTGCCAGAAAATCGAGTTCTTTGGCTGCCAGAGTTCTTACTTCTTCGATGGTCTTGTCCTGTTCTTTGGCGGTCTGTGCGATAACTTCCCGTACTTCATCAAGCTCCAGTACCGATTCCAGAAGCCAGGTGCGGGGTCTGGTCATCGGCCCCATGGCGGACATGCGTTCTTCACTGAAAAACTTGAAAAGCCTCCAGCGAATCTCCTTGACTGGGCTTTTGCCGTGCTTGGCAAATTCTTCAGAGGTCCAGTTCTCAAGGCTGATTGGTTCGCCACTGCGCATGAAGGCATTGCGATAGTTTTTCAGAAAGATCAGAAACTTTCTGATACGGCTTGGGTGCAGGGTATTGCCGAAAAAGAGATCCGAGAAAGAGCGGATCATTGAAACCGGATACCTTGACCAGATGGTAATCTGTGGCATCAGATAAATGGGAATCTCGGTGCTTTTCTGCAACTCGATCAACTCGTGGATATCATTTTTCTGTCTATCTGCCTTAACAGACAGAAAGCTGCCCTTTTTCTGTAGGAACAACACCGCCTGCTGTCCCTTGGCCAGAGGTTCTTTTTCGCCAAGCGATGATAGTGGTTTGTATTTATTTTTGCTAAAAAGACATTCAATGCGGGAGAATAGTTTACCGAGCCAGGTTTCTTCGGGATAGCGAACGGTTTCCAGTCCTCGTTTTCTAAGGAAGTAGTTCAGAATCAGATATTCCAGATAGCTGGCATACTGGAAGACGTGGATCACAATTCCCTTCTGGGTATACTTGTCGATCACCTTGGCATTTTTGGTGAAAAACTTTATCTGATCGAACATTCCACCGAAGATCCAGATCCACATACGTGAGAAAACGGAAAGAATGTTGAAACAATTATCTGTATGATGTCGTTCGATGACATTTTGTTGTTCTGCCATAATAATTCCTTTTGATTCCTTGTAGGTAACCAGAGAATGCATACAGGTTAGCCATCATTAGTCATTTGGTCAACAATTTCTAGCTAGTGCTCGGAAATTAAAACTGGTATCATATCGTTGTAACTATATTATGGTGTTTATTATTTCAGGAGTGTTATGAAAATTCAAGCATATCATCGGGTATTATTGGTTTTCTTTGTAATTTTGCTGGCAAGCTCTCTGGCCTTGTATGTAATGCGCCAAGTGTATGATTTGGCTATAGATTTCAAAGAAAATGCCTGGTTTTTCCTGCCTTTGGGCATCTTTTTGCTGGCCCTGTCGGCATTTTTCTGGTGGGTTTATCGCAAAAAAGACATTACTGAAGAGGCCGAAGAGATAAATCAGGACAAATTGCAGCAGAATATTGAAAATGCCGAAAATCTCGGTGTTGACATGGCAGAAATTAAAAAAACTATGGCAGATGTCGAAAAAAGAAGAGAAATGAGACAGATTTCTCTGGCTATATTCGGTGAGGTAAATACGGGAAAATCATCGCTGATAAGCTCTCTAACCAAATCGGCAGAGATAATTTCTGCTCCTACATCCGGTACTACAAAAGAGATAGCGAGATATAAGTGGAAGCAAACCAACTCCTTTGAGGTGATTTTGTCCGATGTTCCGGGTCGAGCCGAGCCTTCTGGTGATGAGCGTGGTCGGATGGCCTTTGATGAGGCCATGCTAGCGGATCTTATCATTTACGTTAGCGAGTCCGATCTTTCACGCGAACAGATGGAGGACTTGCAGCAGTTATCGAAGGCCCACAAACCTTTGCTTCTGGCTTTGAACAAAGCCGACCAGCTAAACCAGCAGCAGCAAGAAGCAGTTTTAAAGGCTGTGGCCGAAAAATGTGCAGATATTTTACCTCGGGAAAACATCGTTTTGACCAGCGCCACCAAAAAATATCTGGTTCAGGTAGAGCAGAAAGATGGAAGTTTCAAGGAAGAGTGGCGAGAGAAGGATGCCCTGCTTGAAACACTGGCCAAAAGACTGATTCAGATTTTGAAAACTGATGGTTCGGCCATGGTTGCTTTAGCCGATACTGTTCTGGTGGGATATTTACACGAGAAAGTAAAACAGCAGGTTGAAGAGGTTCGGCGAGCTGAGGCAGAGCGAATCATCGGCAGCTACTCCAGGGCCTCTGTGGTTACTGCCATGGCTGCGGTTGTGCCAGGCATCGAAGTAATTATTTTGTCTGGCGTAGGGTATAAAATGGTTACTGAAATTAATGGCTTGTTTGGTTCTCCGGCAAGTGGAAGTACCATAGATGTGTTGCTGAAAGCAGCAGCCAGACAATTTTCGGAAATTAGCAAACTATCGCTGGTTATTGGTGGTAATGTGTTAAAATCTTTCCCCGGCATAGGAACCGTGGCAGGAGGTGTAATGCATGCTCTGGCCTACGGTCTGATAGTTCGTGGTATCGGTTTTGCGCTTCTGGAATTGCTTGAACAGCGTGAAGAACTTAGTGAGGACGTGTTTAAAAAGAAACTGGATCGTTATGTGGTGAAGGGAATGCCCTCAAAGGAAGAAATTTACGATCTGGTTGCGGTTATTCGTGCCTTTAGCGATAAGGATAAAAAGTAGACAATGGGTGAAGAAGATAACAGCCTCGGCGCACTTGAGAAAGTAAAAAAGAGCTACAGATATATTCTCGACAAAGAAGAAATACCCGACAAAATCCGTGAAGAATTATCCCACGAGTTTGACCAGCTTGAAGGTATGCTGGAGAAGCTGGAAAACAGAGAACTGCATATCACCGCTTTGGGCAAGGTTGGTGTTGGCAAGTCTGCTATTTTAAATGCACTGGTTGGACGAAATATTTTTGAAGTAGGCGTTTTGTTTGGCGTTACCACAGAATGTGACTCTCTTTTGTGGTCGGACAACGGCTCCGAGATGACCGGTGCGATACTTGATAGCAATCTGGTGCTGATTGATACACCGGGATTCAGTGAAGCAGGTCAGGTCGGGCTTGAGCATGAGAAGCTCTCCCGG